>QFCE01000137.1_pt1:17500-266367 | contig 266367 bp, 209 predicted proteins | sample 5346091 | NCBI WGS metagenome assembly QFCE01 (sample SAMN09062252, study PRJNA434731) | Human gut metagenome, whole genome shotgun sequencing project. | isolation source: stool timepoint A chromium assembly | host: Homo sapiens | collected 2015 | reverse complement strand
AAGAGTGCAAAGGCAGAAGGGAGCTTGACTGCGACACCGACGGGTGGAGCAGGTACGAAAGTAGGACTTAGTGATCCGGTGGTATAAAGTGGGATTGCCATCGCTCAACGGATAAAAGCTACCCTGGGGATAACAGGCTTATCACTCCCAAGAGTTCACATCGACGGAGTGGTTTGGCACCTCGATGTCGGCTCATCGCATCCTGGGGCTGTAGTCGGTCCCAAGGGTTGGGCTGTTCGCCCATTAAAGCGGTACGCGAGCTGGGTTCAGAACGTCGTGAGACAGTTCGGTCCCTATCCGGCGTGGGCGTAGGATATTTGAGAGGAGCTGCCCTTAGTACGAGAGGACCGGGGTGGACTGGCCGCTGGTGTATCTGTTGTATTACCAAGTGCATAGCAGAGTAGCCAAGCCGGGAAGGGATAAACGCTGAAGGCATCTAAGCGTGAAGCCCCCCTCAAGATGAGATATCCCATAACGTCAAGTTAGTAAGACCCCTTGAAGACGACGAGGTAGATAGGGCAGAGGTGGAAGTGTGGTAACACATGGAGCTGACTGTTACTAATAGGTCGAGGGCATAACCAAAGCGGAGATAGGCACATGTCGTTGGTTAGCATCTGTGTTTTAGATGCTTATCAAAGACGGTACCCGTAAGGGTAGGATGAAAAAAGATTCTTTGTATGTAGTTTTGAAGGTACACAAAACAAAATATTCCTCCTTAGCTCAGTCGGTAGAGCATTCGGCTGTTAACCGAAGTGTCGTTGGTTCAAGTCCAACAGGGGGAGCTTAGAAAGCCTTATATTACATGTGTAGTATGAGGCTTTTTAGTTCAACAGCCTTGTTTATTATCTGTTTGCAATTTTCCTCTTATTTTTGGAGAAAATATCTTGCAAAATAAACATATATATGATAATATATAAATCGCTGTTAAGGAAAACAGTAAAGTATGGCCCCGTGGTCAAGCGGTTAAGACATCGCCCTTTCACGGCGGTAACACGGGTTCGATTCCCGTCGGGGTCATTTGCAGATTTTTGCAATATGTAAGTATTATGCCGATGTGGCTCAATTGGCAGAGCAGCTGATTTGTAATCAGCAGGTTATCGGTTCAAGTCCGATCATCGGCTTTGTTCCTAAGGGAACAGACATCATTATGGACCTTTAGCTCAGTTGGTTAGAGCAACCGGCTCATAACCGGTCGGTCCTGGGTTCGAGTCCCCGAAGGTCCATTTATGGCCCAGTGGCTCAGTTGGTTAGAGCGCCGCCCTGTCACGGCGGAGGTCGAGAGTTCGAGTCTCTTCTGGGTCGTTTTTAAAGAAAAGAAGATTGTATATTCTGGGATCTTAGCTCAGCTGGGAGAGCATCTGCCTTACAAGCAGAGGGTCACAGGTTCGAGCCCTGTAGGTCCCATTTCATAAAGCCAGTAATGCCGGCGTGGCGGAACTGGCAGACGCACAGGACTTAAAATCCTGCGGGACTTATACTCCCGTACCGGTTCGATTCCGGTCGCCGGCATTACTGACTTTATGAGAAGAAAGATATCGCAGAATTGTTGAGGTAAACAGTTCTGCGATATTTTTATTTATAAGAAATGATCTTTTATATGGCAAGATAACTTATTTTGCAACAATAAATCCCCGTCAAGATTTCGGAGTTATGAAGATCCAGTATCTTGACAGGGATTCTCTTATCAATGTGTATTATTCCTCTTATTCAATCGCATCTGTTTCAATGACGAATTTTACATTTCCTTCCATATCTTTTGCCTTTCCACTGAAGGTGTCATAGCTGCACTGAGCAGAGGTCAGGGCTTCTAATCGGTCTAGAATATTGCCTAATTCCTTTTCAACAGTATCTTTCAGTTTACGGGTACCTTGCTCATCAAATTCCTGCATTCCATCTTTCAATGTGTGGGCGCCATCCTGAAGTTGTGTGATTCCGTCTTTTACCTGATTACTTCCATTTAGCAATGTGGTTCCGCCTTTGGAAAGCTCTGTTGTTCCGGAAAGGAGTGTGGAAGCACCGTCTCGAAGTGCAGCGCTGTTTGCCGCCAGCGCTCCGGAACCGTCAGAAAGTTGAGTAGCAAGTGTGTTGAGTCCGGAGGCAAGTTCGTCCGTACCGCCAGCCAGAGTATTGATACCGGCAACCAGAGAAGGACTGTTTGCTTTTAATTTGGATGCTCCGTTGAGTAATGTCTGATTGTATCCATCCAGTTGTTGAAATCCACCGAGGAGAGCGTTGATGCCGTTTACTGCAGATGGAAGAGAATCAGTGGATTTGTCCAGAAGTCCCATGTTTTTGGATACGGTGGTCAGTCCTTGATCCAGAGCTTTCATACCAGCATTGATTTTGTCTACATTGTCTTTTAACTGAGACATTGCATTTTCCGGAAGTGTGATGTTAGAGAGCTGATCTAGTTGCTTTTGGATCTCCGGAAGTTTTGCAGACAGCTTAGTGAAAGAGGATTCAATGCCTTGATAAGCAGTGGAAATCTGTGTTATTGTCTGCGTCAGTGCATTGGTATCCAGTGTTGGGAGCTGGGCACTGCCTTCGTTTGTAACAGAGGCAAGAGGTTGCAGAGAGCTGCTCAAATTTCCTGTCTGAGTTTGCGCTTCTGTCAGTGTTGCGATGGAAGCTTGAAGCTGAGAGGCAAGTTCTGTGTTACCGGAAGCATTTGCCTGAGCAAGTTGTGCGTTGAGAGCGTCAATCGAAGTTTGAAGCTGAGCACTTGCATTTGCGGCAGTGGAGCTTACAGATTCAATCTGTGCATTTCTTTCACTAATCTGTGTGTTGATATTAGTGACAACGGCAGTGCAGCTGCCTTTGAATGTGGAAACTGCCTGATTGATTTCCTGTAACTGCGTGATGAGCTGCTGCATTCCGGTTATCAGCTGCTGTGCAGGCTGCTGGATTTCTTGTTTTAGCTCGGAAGAAAGTGTGGTGACCTCTGTAAGCAGCGTTTGACCTGAGGAAATCATAGAATCTACCTGGTTTAAAAGAGGCTGCATATTATTTAGTGCGTCAGCAAGCTGCCCGGTAGCTTCGGAGAGTTTTGTAGATGCAGCTTTGATATCTTCTTCGCTGGAACCTTTTCCGTCGAGTACAGAATTTAATTGTGTGATGGCAGATTTTACTTGAGTCAGTCCATCTCCAAGTTCAGATAATTGTGCGGCACCTTCGGAGAGCTGTTGTTCGCCTTTAATATAGGAAGTGATCCCGCCACAGAGCTGGTCTGTACCTTCCGTATAGGATTTTGCACCGAGAACAAAAGTGTTGACACCATTTACATATTCTGTTACTTTTCCGGTCAGGACTCCATTAGAGCCGAGATAAGTCTGAATCCCATCATTGAGCTGATCAGCCCCGGTGGTATAGCTGTTGATTCCATCGGACAGAGCGCCAGCTCCTTCCTGCAGTGCGTCGATACCGGTCTTTAAAGTCTGGATACCGGCATCAAATTCACCGTAGCTGCTTCCAAGGGTATCTGCACCTTCTGAAAGCTGTGAGGAACCATCAACGAGCTGCATAGCAGCATCTTCCAGTTCATCAAGAGAGGATTTCAAAGAATCCATATCGGAGATGTCCTTGAGATTGAGCTGATCGAACAGGTCAGAGAGTCCCACTGTGAAGGTAGAGGACATACGGAAATCTGTTACGTCAGCAGAAATTTCCAGACTTTCCGGAAGTGTGATGGAAGTGTCTTCGTTGATTCCAAGACTTTCTTTGAGTCCAGGAGTTGTAAATCCAAGTACGATATTCCGATTTCCGTCGGAGATGACCTTTCCGTTATCGATCATTACATTGGAAAATGTTTCGGTAGGAAGAATCAGTCCGGTGAGCATGACAAAAGGGGAGAATACTTCTTCTGATTTGCCATCAATGCTGACTGTCTTTTTTTCATGATTGGTATAATCAACTTTAATCTGTAAATGTCCGCTTTTTCCTTTCAGATCCTGAGGGAAGATTTCTTTTCCATCCAGAATATAGGTCAGTTTGACAGACACAGGGAGATCTTTATCCGTTGTTCCCTGGTAGTAAATATCTTTTCCATCGGTATCCCATGTCAGTGTATCCCCGGTTTCTGTGAACGTTTCTGTTCCTTTGATATTCTTGATTCCCTCCAGAGTGCTTTCATCCGCTACGGTATCTTCAAGACCTGCATTTTTCAGCCAGTTGGAGACAGTGACCTGTTTCTGGCTTCCGGTGGCATCGGCATTGACATAGACAGTTTCATCCTTGGAAACAGAAGTATCAGCGGCACAGACAGGAAGTGCACCTAAAAGAAATGACATTCCGGCAGCGATTCCGGCTGTGACTCCACGTTTTATTTTGCGATTTTTATTCATTTCAATAACATCCTTTCTTTATTTTTTATGAAGAAAACCAATCGAGGTCTTGCAGATCAGCTTATCAAAAATCATAAATGCTGCAGGCAGCACCAGAATTACGACTGCCATACTGATCAGAGCCCCTCTTGCGAGCAGCGTACAGATAGAACTGATCATATCGACCTGTGAGTACCAGGCAACACCGAAGGTTGCGGCAAAGAAGCTAAGTCCACTGCTGATGATAGAAAGCATGCTCGTTTTGTGTGCAATAGAAATTGCTTCTTTTTTGTTATGTCCGCGGCTGCGCTCTTTTTGATAACGGCTGGTCATTAAGATCGCATAGTCTACCGTTGCTCCAAGCTGAATGGTACCGATTACGATACTTGCCACAAATGGAAGGCTGATGCCCTGATAAAACGGGATCGCCATATTGACGGCAATTGCAAATTCAATCACAGCAACCAGAATGACCGGAAGCGAGATAGATTTGAAAATGAGCATAATGATCAAAAAAATTGCCGCAACGGAAATCAGATTTACATTGAGAAGGTCAATATCAGTAACATCTTGAAGATCTTTCATTAAAGGGGCTTCTCCGATGACCATGGCATCTTTGTCATAGGATTTTACGATTTTATCGATTGCAGCAATCTGTTTATTAACTTTTGGAGTTGCGGAACCGTATTCAGAACAGACAAACGCAAGCTCATAGTTGTCACTTTGCAGCATTTTTTTGATGTCATCCGGAATCATGGAATCTGGAATGGAAGGCCCGATCAGAGAATTCATATTCAGACTCCATTTTACGCCGTCGATCTTGTCTACTTCACTTAACATATTCTGTTTTTCAAGGCCATCCATGTTTTTATCCATCAGGATCATATGCATATTGCTCATGTCAAAATCTTCTTCCAGTTTTTGGTTTGCCACATTGCTCGGCAGAGAGTCCGGAAGCGATTCTGCGATATTGTAGTAGATTTCCGTGTGACTATTTCCGTAAATTGCAGGGAGGAGCAGGATTAAAAATGCTGCCAGCCATACTTTATAGTGTTTTGTAATGAAGTTTGAAGGCTTCTCCACGTTTTTGAAAAGTGGTTTGTGCTTTGTTTTTTCGATCGGTTTATCAAAAACAAGAATCAGAGCAGGTAAAATGGTGACACAGCAGATCACACCGATGATGACGCCTTTTCCCATAACGATTCCAAGATCCCGGCCAAGCGCAAAGGTCATGATACAAAGCGCAGAGAATCCGGCTACCGTAGTGACAGAGCTTCCTACAACGGATTTGAATGTGTTCGCAATGGCGTGCCCCATGGCGCGTTCCTTTTCCCCCGGGAAACGGAGTTTATTTTCTTCATAGCTGTTCAGCAGGAAGATGGAATAGTCCATCGTAACCCCGAGCTGGAGAATTGCGGTCAGTGCTTTTGTAATATACGAAATTTCACCGAGGAAAATGTTGCTTCCCAGATTGTAGAGTATAGCGACTCCGATGCTGAACAAAAACAGAATCGGAACCAGGAACGATTGTGAAGTCAGCTCCAGAACCAAAAAGCACATCATAACAGCAATCACAATGTAAATCGGAAGTTCCTGAAGACTGATGTTTTTTATGTCTGTGACAACACCGGTCATTCCACTGATAAAGCATTGTTTATCTGTAATTTCACGCATCTGGGAGACTGCATTCATCGCTTCATCGGAAGAAGTGGTGTTATCGAAAAGTGCCAGCATCATTGTGGCATCTCCGTTAAAAAAAGCTTTTCTTAAATCAGAAGGAAGCATTTCTACAGGGAGAGTAATGTCAGCAGCATCATCGTACCAGAGAACATCTTTGACGTGTGGTACTTTGCTGAATTGTTCTTCCAATTTCTGTACATCTTTGAGTTCCATATCTTCCACAACAACCATGGAAAATGCTCCCATGCCGTATTCGTCTACCAGAATATCCTGTCCTTTGACAGTCTCCAGATGTTCCGGAAGATAACTTAGTAAATCATAATTGATTTTTGTTTTTGCCATTCCAAAAAATGATGGAATCAGCAGCAGAATTCCGATCAGCAGAATCAAAATCCTGTGCCTGGCAATCCATTTGCCAGTTTTGACCAATGATATCATCCCCTATCTTTTTTTCTATACTTCACATTATAGTACAAAATGACTAATAGTCAATAATATGACAACAAAAAATGAAAAAAAGTCATTTTTTGTTGACTTTCTAAAAAATTTGCCTGATAATTAAGGATGCAGTTGCAGGGATACTGCAAAAGTCAGGAAATACCAGGGGGAATGAAAATGGGAAAGGTAGAAACCAATAAGAAACGAAAGAAGAATGCACTGTTTCAGACGGCGTATGAATTGTTTACGGATAAAGGTTTTGCAAAGACAACCATATCCGATATTGTAAATAAGGCAGGTCTTGCAAAGGGAACATTCTATTTATATTTCAAGGACAAGTACGATCTGCGGGACAGGCTGATTGCATATGAGGCAGGAAAGCTGTTTGAAGATGCACATAAAGAACTGGACAAGAAGGAGATCAACAGCTTTGAGGAAGAGGTTCTGTTTTTGACAGATTACATTATTGGAAGATTTGAAAAACAGCATTCGCTGATGCAATTTATTGCAAAGAACCTGTCCTGGGGCATTTTTAAAAACGCGTTTTCCAGCACAGAGTTTCCGGAGGCACAGGGATTTTACGAACATTATCTGGAGGCATTAAATAAATTTAATGTGAAATGTGAAGAGCCGGAGTTGTTGTTGTTTACGATTATAGAGCTGCTTGGTTCTACAAGTTATAACTGTATTCTTTATAAGCAGCCGGTCACGATGCAGGAATATCTGCCCCATCTGCACCGGATTTTACATCAGCTTTTAATTGCATTTACAGAAGAAACATAACAGAACAACAGATATAAAGAAAGATCCTGCAGTCAGTTCAGGATCTTTTTCATATCATCGGGAAGAGGAGCAGTGAAATCCATTTTCTGCCCGGTGATGGGATGGAGAAACGTCAGACGATAGGAGTGCAGAGCCTGTCGGGTGATGTATTCCATATCAGGGTTGTACAGATAGTCTCCGACCAGAGGAAAACCGATGTATTTCATATGAATCCGGATCTGATGGGTGCGTCCGGTTCCCAGCCGGAGTGAGACAAGGCTGTGGCCGTTTTTTTCTTCCAGAAACTGATAGTAGGTGACTGCTTTTTCTCCGTGGTCAAAATCTACGGTACGCTCAATGATGGAACTGTCTTTTCTGCCAAGCGGAGCGGTAATGACACCGGATTCCGGAGTGAAATGTCCGCGCACGATGGCACGGTACTCCCGGTGAATTTCCCGTCTTGCATTCATGGAGGACAGGATCGCGGCGCTGACTACATGTTTGGCAATGATGGTCAGTCCTGAAGTATCACGGTCCAGCCGGTTCACACAGCGGAAGATAAAGGGTTTCTTCTGCTGCTCAAAATACCAGGCGAGTGCATTTGCCAGAGAATTGTAGTAGTTGTTCAAAGAGGGGTGGATCGGCATCCCGGCCTGCTTGTCGATGACGAGAATATCTTCATCCTCATAGACAATATGGATGGGATGTTCTACCGGAGGAACCCGTTCTGAAGATTGCTCTTCTACAATCCGGATCACCAGCTCATCTCCGGATGTCAGGCGGTGTGTCATGTGAACCCATATACCATTTAACAGGACACTTTCTGGTGTCTTTTTTAAATGGGTAATGTTTTTGGCGGAATATCCGCGGTGTCTTAAGTTTTGCTCAATGGTAAATCCGGCATCTTTGTCGGAAATCAAATATGTGATCGTTCGGTTCATAGAATATGTACAGTTCCTTTTTCTTTTTATGATAGCAAAGAATCGAAGGAGCGTAAATCTTTTTTGTAGTTTCAAAACAGAAACCTGTGTTATAATAGCACCAGTTATTCGATTTTTCATGAGGGCAAGGGAAAAAATAATAACAAAAGTGAGGAAAACAACATGGATATTAATCAAAAATTGACAGAAGAACTGGAAGTAAAGCGCTGGCAAGTAGATGCAGCTGTAAAATTGATTGATGAAGGGAATACGATCCCGTTTATTTCAAGATATCGAAAAGAAGCAACAGGATCTCTCAATGATGAACAGCTGCGGAAATTGCACGAGCGTCTTGTGTATTTGAGAAATCTGGAAGAGAAAAAAGAGCAGGTACTTTCCAGCATTGAAGAACAGGGAAAACTGACAGAGGAATTGAAAAGTCAGATCCTGGAAGCAGGGACACTTGTCGTGGTGGAAGATCTGTATCGTCCGTATCGTCCGAAGAGAAGAACACGGGCAACGATCGCAAAAGAAAAAGGCCTGGAGCCTTTGGCGGCAGTGATTATCCTCCAGAAGCTGAAAATGCCGCTTTTAGAAGAAGCTGAAAAATATGTATCGGAAGAAAAGGGTGTGGTCTGCGCAGAAGATGCAATTGCCGGAGCAAAAGATATCATTGCAGAATCAATTTCGGATGAGGCAGACTACAGAAGCTGGATTCGAAAGATCACCATGAAAAAAGGAAAATTGATCTCCACGGCAAAAGATCCGGAAGCAGAGTCGGTTTATGAAATGTATTATGAATTCGAAGAACCATTGTCAAAGCTGGCAGGACACCGCATTCTTGCGCTGAACAGGGGAGAAAAAGAAAAGATCCTGACAGTGAAGATTGAGGCACCGGAGGAAGAGATTCTTGGCTATCTGGAAAAACAGATATTTCACGGAAAGAATCTAGATACAGAGCAGGCACTCAAAGAAGCGGTGGAAGACAGCTATAAGCGTCTGATCGGTCCGGCGATTGAAAGAGAAATCCGCAGTGATCTGACAGAAAAAGCAGAAAATGGAGCAATCGAAGTATTTGGGAAAAATCTGCATCAGCTTTTGATGCAGCCGCCGATCACAGGCCAGGTAGTACTTGGATGGGACCCGGCATTCCGTACAGGATGTAAGCTTGCTGTGGTAGATCCGATCGGAAAAGTATTGGGAACGACTGTCATTTATCCGACTGCCCCGACGACTCCTGCAAAGATCAAAGCATCGAAAGATTTATTGAAAAAGATCATTCCGAAATATCATATTACGTTGATTTCGCTTGGAAACGGAACAGCATCCAGGGAGTCCGAGCAGTTTATTGTGGAGCTGTTAAAAGAGATTCCGGAGAAAGTGCAGTATGTGATCGTCAATGAGGCTGGAGCATCCGTGTATTCAGCCAGCAAACTGGCAAGCGAAGAATTTCCGAAGTTTGATGTGGGACAGAGAAGTGCGGCATCCATTGCAAGAAGGCTGCAGGATCCGCTTGCGGAACTGGTGAAGATCGAGCCACAGTCCATCGGCGTGGGACAGTATCAGCATGATATGAATCAGAAAAAGCTGGGTGAATCACTGAGCGGAGTTGTGGAAGACTGTGTAAATAAGGTAGGTGTTGATCTGAATACCGCATCAGCGCCTCTGCTTTCCTATATTTCCGGGATTTCCGGTGCAATCGCCAAAAACATTGTGGCATATCGGGAGGAAAACGGAAAGTTCCAGGATCGTAAAGATCTGTTGAAGGTCGCAAAGCTGGGGCCGAAAGCATTTGAACAATGTGCCGGATTCATGCGCATTCAGGGCGGGAAAAATCCGCTGGATGCCACAGGGGTTCATCCGGAGTCTTATGGAGCGACAGAAAAACTACTGGAGAGACAGGGATTTACGCTGGAGGATGTGGCAGGAGGGAATCTGTCCGGTTTGTCCAAAACAGTTAAAGATTACAAAAAGCTGTCTCAAGAGCTGGAAATCGGAGAAATCACACTCGGTGATATTGTAAAAGAGCTGGAAAAACCTGCAAGAGATCCGAGAGATGAGATGCCAAAACCGATCCTTCGTACGGATGTGCTGGATATGAAAGATCTGAAAGAAGGGATGATCCTAAAAGGAACTGTTCGAAATGTCATTGATTTTGGAGTCTTTGTGGACATCGGGGTACATCAGGATGGACTGGTACACATTTCCCAGATTACAGACAAGTATATCAAGCATCCGCTGGAGGCTGTCAGTGTGGGAGATATCGTTGATGTGAAAGTGATGAGTGTGGATCTGAAGAAGAAACGAATTCAGCTGACCATGCGTGGAATTTCTTAAAAAGGCGGGAGTTGACGTTTAAGAATTGCAATTTGCAGAATAATCCCATATAATGGAACAGAAACTGAGTATACCCGAATCTCGGGATGCTACAAAACAGGAAAAGGGGGATTTTTATGCTGAAAGGCAAAACAGTAGTACTTGCGGTGTCCGGAAGTATTGCTGCGTACAAGATCGCATCGCTTGCCAGTGCACTGAAAAAGCTGCATGCCAATGTGCAGGTACTGATGACCAAAAACGCGGTTAATTTTATCAATCCGATCACATTTGAGTCTTTGACAGGGAACAAATGTCTGGTGGATACGTTTGACCGGAATTTTCAGTACAGTGTAGAGCACGTGGCACTTGCCAAGCAGGCGGATGTGGTTTTAGTGGCACCGGCCAGTGCCAATGTGATCGGAAAGATCGCGCACGGGATCGCAGATGATATGCTGACGACGACAGTTATGGCATGTAAGTGTAAAAAGATCATTGCACCGGCAATGAACACAAACATGTTCGATAATCCGATCCTGCAGGACAATCTTAAAATTCTGGAACACTATGGATATGAGGTGATCAGTCCGGCAGTGGGATACCTCGCATGCGGGGATACCGGAGCCGGGAAGATGCCCGAGCCGGAGCTGCTGTTACAGTACATTTTAAGAGAAATCGCATATGAAAGAGATATGCAGGGTAAACGGGTGCTGGTGACGGCAGGTCCGACACAGGAATCGATCGATCCGGTCAGATTTATTACCAATCATTCCACCGGAAAGATGGGATATGCGATTGCAAAAATGTGTATGCTGCGCGGAGCAGAAGTGACGCTGGTAAGTGGTCCGACATCCATTGCAAAACCGGAATTTGTTCACGTGGTGGACGTGGTAACAGCAAAAGAGATGTACGAAGAGGTCACAAAGAGGGCCAAAGATCAGGACATTATCATCAAAGCAGCTGCAGTGGCAGATTACCGGCCAAAATCAGTGAGCAGTGAAAAGATGAAAAAGAAGGACGATGATCTGGCGATTCCAATGGAGCGTACAGATGATATCCTGAAGTTTCTGGGAGAGCATAAAAAAGAGCATCAGTTTTTATGCGGTTTTTCCATGGAGACGGAGAATATGCTGGAGAATTCCAGAAAAAAACTGGAAAAGAAGCATCTTGACATGATCGTGGCAAACAATCTGAAGGTAGAAGGGGCAGGATTTGCCGGAGATACCAATGTGGTGACGATCATTACCGGGCAGGAGGAAGTTTCACTCGGAAAAATGACGAAAGAGGAGACAGCCTTAAGGATCCTGGACGAAATTTTAAAAGCAACAAATTAATATGGAGACAGAATAAAAATTCTGTGCAAATCAGTATTGTATCTCGAAAGAGAATGATAACAAGGAGGCAATTTATGAATCAGACAACAAACAAAACACAGACAACAGGCAGCAGTGTGCGCACACGGCATATGGTACAGACGGCAATTTTTGGAGTTATTATTGTAATCATGGCGTTCACCCCTTTTCTCGGATATATCCCGCTGGGATTTACAAGAGCAACGATTATCCATATTCCGGTGATTCTGGCATCTCTTTTGATGGGACCAAAGACGGGAGCTCTGCTGGGACTGCTGTTTGGACTGACCAGCTTTATTAATAATACAGTGAATCCGACCGTGACTTCTTTTGTATTTACCCCATTTTACAGTATGGGAGAATTCAGCGGAGGGATCGGCAGCGTGATCATCTGTTTTGTTCCGCGTATTCTGACAGGAGTCGTTCCGCATTATATTTACAAATTGGTGAAAAAATGCAGCAAATCAACAGGTGTTTCCAAAATCGGACTGATTTTGGCGGGAGTAGGCGGTTCACTGACAAATACATTGTTGGTTATGAATTTGATTTATCTGTTTTTTAAGGATACGTATGCGGCGGCAAATGGAGTTGCGGTGAAAGCGGTTTATGGATTTATTCTGTCGATCATCGGAATCAACGGAGTTCCGGAGGCGATTGTTGCAGGAGTGCTCACGGCATTGATCGGAAGAACGCTGATGAAGAAAAATATGAAAGAAAGACTGGGATTTACACATGGTTTTAGCGATTGATATCGGAAATACAAATATAGTGATCGGATGTATTCAGAACAAGGAGTGTCTGTTTGTAGAAAGGCTCTCAACCGTTCATCAGAAAACAGAAATCGAGTATGCGATCGACATTAAGACAGTTCTGGATATTTATCATATTGATGTGGAGCAGATCGAGGGGGGAATTATTTCCTCGGTTGTACCACAGGTGACCAATGCAGCGAAACTGGCGCTGGAAAAAATTTTGAAAAAAAATGTAATGGTCGTGGGAGCCGGAGTAAAGACCGGACTGAATATCCGGATGGACAACCCTTCTTCAGTGGGAAGCGATCTGATTGTGGGAGCTGTTGCAGGTGTGGCACAGTATCCGGTACCGTTGATCATTTTTGATCTGGGTACGGCCAATACAGTTTGTGTGATCGATAAAAACAAAGACTATATCGGCGGGATGATCTATCCGGGAATTCAGGTGTCCGTGGATTCTCTGACTGCAAATGCATCTCAGTTGAGCGGGATCAGTCTGGAAGCACCGAAACAGATCATCGGGAAAAATACGGTAGACTGTATGAAGAGCGGCGTAATCTACAGTAGTGCATCGGCAATGGATGGCATTATTGATCGTATGGAAGAAGCTCTCGGAGAAAAAGCAACTGTAGTGGCAACCGGTGGACTTGCGAAAAAAATAGTACCTCATTGTAAACGGGAAATTACATTGGATGATGACCTTCTGTTAAAAGGGCTGGCGATCATATACGATAAAAACGTGAGTACGAACAGAAAATAATCAAATTTACAGAAATTACTTGAATTGCATGCCAGAAAGCACTATAATGGGGTGCAGATAAGAAATAAATCTTCGGGGTCGGGTGTAAGTCCCAACTGGCGGTAAAGTCCGCGACCTGTTTTCTGCTAAGAGTGGAGGATGGCTGAACCGGTGATCTGCAGATCAGAAATTCCGGTACCAACAGTAAAGTCTGGATGAAAGAAGATGTATGTGCAAAAAGGCAAGAGAGAGACCCTGGATTTTTTGATCCGGGGTCTGTTTTTGTCTTGGCACACAATCCGGAAGGTTTTCTTTCTTTATCAAAATTTTGATGTATTTTGAAGGAGAGAAAAAACATGAGTACACAAACAAACACAGCAGAGAAGAGTACACAGAAAATAGGTGCAAGAACACTGGCGCTTGTCGGAATGCTTTCCGCAGTTGCAGTGGTGTTGATGACATTCGACATTCCGCTTCCGTTTGCACCCACATTTTACAAGATTGATTTCAGTGAAGTACCGGTTCTGATTGGATGTTTTACAATGGGACCGCTTGCGGGTGTGGGAATTGAGCTGATCAAAAATCTGCTGCATATTGTTATCAGCGGAACTCAGACAGCGGGAGTTGGAGAGGTAGCCAACTTTCTGATCGGATGTGCATTTATTGTGCCGGCAGGATTGATCTACCATAAAAAGCATACAAGAACAGGTGCGTTGATCGGTATGGCATCAGGCACGGTATTGATGACGGTGATCGGAGGACTGATGAATGCATATGTATTGCTTCCGGTGTATGCCAAAGCATTTGGAATGCCGCTGAATGCTCTGGTAGAGATGGGAACAGCGATCAATGCAAAGATTACAAGTGTCTCAACACTGATCCTGTTTGCAGTGACACCGTTTAATCTTCTGAAAGGTGTGCTGGTGTCATTGATCGTATTTTTAATCTATAAGAAGATCAGTCCGATTTTTCGGATGAAGTAGAAAAATCAGGAAAACTTTTTCTGTTTATACAGATAATACCCAATAAAAAACAGTGCTGTCAAAAGCCAGGTGACCGGATAGCTGAAGATGATCGCAGAAATTGTCGGAGAAATCTTCAGCACGCCGATCAGCCAGGCGATTCGCATCACGCAGATACCAAGCAGCGTGATGATCACCGGCACGATGACATCACCGACTCCGCGCAGTGCACCGGCAAGTACTTCGATGAATACATATACAATGTACCAGGGAGTGATCAGGACAAGCATCTCACATCCGATCTGGATGACGGTCTCATCATTTGTAAACAGGCTGAACAAAATTTTTCTGGCTGCGATCAGGAAAATAACCAATACAGCGGATATCAGTGCGTCCATGATCAGGCAGACACGGGTACTCTTGCGGATCCGGTCCAGTTTTCCGGCGCCGTAGTTCTGACCCACAAAAGTAGTGATGGAGATTCCAAAGGCAGTGCTTACCATCCAGAAGATCGCATCCAGTTTTCCGTAGGCAGACCAGGCGGCAGAAGTATCTGTTCCAAAGGTGTTGACTGCGGATTGAATGGCGATATTGGTAATGGCAAACAGGATTGCTTCGAATCCGGTAGGAAGTCCAAGCTTCAACTGATTTTTCAGGACCGATCCGTGGAACCGGATGCGGGAGAAGGAAAGCTTTAACATTCCCTCCGAACGAAGAAGCTTGCGTGTCACGAGCAGGGCGCTGAATGCCTGGGAGATCAAGGTTGCAACGGCGACTCCCAGCACGCCCATGTGGAAAGCGACTACAAACAATACATCAAGTATGATGTTCAGCAGGCAGCAGGCAATCAGATAATAAAGCGGACGTTTGGAATCTCCCACGGCGCGCAGAATACTGGAACCCATATTATATAGGAAAACAAAAATAATACCTGCAAAATAAATCCGGAGATAGATCACGGAGTCCTGCATGATCTCATCGGGGGTGTTCATCAGTCGGAGCATAGATGGTGTAGCGAAAAATCCGATGATTCCGAGCAGGATTCCTCCCACGATGGAGATTGCATAGGCATTGTGAAGTCCGTCACTGGCAGCATGTTCATTTCTCGCACCGAAGTACTGGGCGATCAAAACAGAAGCACCCGAAGACAGACCGGTAAAAAAGCCCACGATCAGAGCCACGATCTGTGCAGAGGAACCGCCCACACTGGCAAGTGCTGCTTTTCCGACAAATTGTCCGACAATGACAGTATCAATGGTGTTGTATAGTTGTTGAAAAAAGGTTCCGAGCAAAATCGGAAAGAAGAACAATAGAAGTTGTTTCCAGATCACACCCTCGGTGATCTGATTTATCGGTTGTTTTTGTGTCATAATAATCCCCTTACTCTTAAAATAATCAAGTTGATAAACTCTCTCTTATGTAAAGAATATCAGATTTTACAAACGTTTAACAGAGAAAAATAGAAGTTCTGGGATAAAATAGAAGAAGGCAAAATAAAAAGAGGCAGAAAGAAAGGCAATGTCATTTAGTTAAGACATTGAGTCGGCAGCCTCTTGCAGAGCAAGGTATATAAAAATATATACCCTGCTCTTTTTTGTAAAAAATCCTTGACAAATATAGAAAAATTTGCGGCGAAGCCACTTAAATGTATTACATTTTGGAGGTAACGCTTATGATATTTGCGGAACATGTAAAAAACAAATTGTCATCTTTAATCCATGAAATGGCGACCGCCCCATGGTTGTTTTCAAAAAATCCAGAAGTTGATTTTTCACGGAACAGAAAACTTGATTTTGTATCTACAATTCAATTTCTTCTTTCTATGGAAAGTGGAAGCTTAAAAAAAGAATTGCTGGATTATTTCCAGTTCTCTGTCGATACCCCGTCTGCTTCAGCGTTCTGTCAACAGAGAAACAAACTACTTCTGGAGGCATTCCAGTTTTTGTTTTATGAATTTAATTCTTGTTTCTCATTCGAAAAAAGTATAAGGATTATCAACTATTAGCTTGTGATGGCTCAGATTTGAACATTGCCCGTAATCCAAACGATGCAGGCACTTATTTTCAGTCTCAACCAACTGATCGGGGATTTAATCAGATTCATCTGAATGCTCTTTTCGACCTGTGCGAGAAGCGATATATTGATCTTGTGATACAACCTGCAAGGCTAGAAAACGAATCATTGGCAATGACACAAATGATTGACCGTTATAAAGGAGAGAAAAAAACAATTTTTATCGCAGACAGAGGATATGAAACATATAATATTTTTGCGCATGTCCAAGAAAAAGGAATGTATTATCTGATTCGTGTAAAGGATGGCGGTGGGGGAAGCATGACAGGAAGTTTTGACCTTCCTGATGAAAATGAGTTTGACCACGACATGCAACTTATATTAACCCGAAAACAGACAAAAGATGTGAAAGCTAAACCCAAAAAATTTAAATTTATTGCAAAATCCAGTCCATTTGACTATCTGGATTTATATGACAAAAAATTTTATACGTTGAATTTTAGAGTAGTAAGGTTTGCCATTTCAGAAGATTCGTATGAAAGTATAATTACCAATCTTCCAAAGGAAGATTTTCCAGTAGAAGAAATAAAGAAGGTTTATGCAATGCGATGGCATCGAAACATCGTTCAGGGAATTGAAATATGCTATCGGATTATGTTGCTTTCATTCAAAAAAGGTGGAGTATATCATGCAAGAAATATACGCACGTTTAATCCTTTACAATTATTGTGAGCTCATTACAATGCATGTAATAATCCAACAAAAAAGTTCAAAACATGTTTATCAAATGAATTACACAATAGCAATTCATATATGTCGTTATTTCCTGCGAAATGACATTTCCCCACCTGACGTTGAGACGCTGATACAGAAGAATCTTTTACCTGTAAGACCCGGGCGTTCCGACCCTCGCAAAGTCAAGCCTAAGTCAGCAGTAAGTTTTCTGTATCGAGTTGCATAACATCGATAAAAGTATATCGTTAATTTAGGCAGATAGCAATCTGTCTTTTTGTGCTGCATAAATATAAGAGCAAGTTTTTATAAAAGAAAAATCAGGCAAAGATAGTGAATTTTCTACCTCTGCCTGATAGGAATACATCTGCTTAATGTCTTAACTAAATGACATTGGGCTCACAGCTGCTCTCTTGTGTTATGTGTGAAATATTATTTGATCTGCTGTATACATTTCTCCAAAACATAGCGGATCGGTTTGAACAATACGAGACATACAATGAAATTGCTGATACAGTGTATGATATCGAATAGAAGTCCTGACGTCCAATATGCAAATGCACCGGAAATCCCGCCGATTGCAAAGTAGGGGATGGTACAGAGTGCTCCGAATGTAATACCATAGATCCCGGAGAGGATACTCCAGAACCATACGGAATCATTTTTCCGGAAAAGGAGAGTGATGAGTGCCTGTATGCTCCAGACATACAGGTAGTTTATCCACCAGAGTCCAAATCCATAGATCAGACCTTCCAGAAAAACAAAGATGTAAATGATGAAGAATACTTTCTTTCGAAACACAAGTGTATACACAAGGATCAAAAGGGTGACGATCTCAATATTGGGCAGGAAACCAAGGGAAACCTGAGCAGCCAGAAGGACTGCGCTCAGGATACCGTATATTACAATTTCCCGTGTTTTCATCAATATCCTTCTTTCAATGTAAGCTCAAATGCATCTCCGTCAGAAACTGGTGTCTGATCTGCGGAAGTGTTGACCTGTTCTCCGCCTTTTGTGATACACCACCATTGTTGTTTGGAATCATCCGCTGTTTCTTCATCCACAGTTGTAATAAACAGACCATATTCTCCAGACTCACCGTCCACGAGATTCTCGCTTTCTAAAACTTCTCCAAGATATTTTGCATCTGTGTCAAATTCGAAGACATTCTCTGTCTGGTCTCCGTGGATGACGGTCACCGTAATATGTTTTTCTCCTTCACTGGCTGCAGGCTTCATGTTCTGATATAAAACCCCGGCTCCAATGCACAGCAGGATTAAGATGACAATTCCTGCAATCAGTCCGCTTTTTTTCTTCATGTTTTTATCCTTTCTGCATTCTTATTTTTCATTTGAAATCATAAAGGTACATCCTGATTTTGTCAAGGAATATACATCTTACAGAAACAAACCGGTTTTAATCCATAGAGAAAAATATGAGAATTTTACGGGAAAAATTTCCGGTTGACAGTTTTTCTGTTTTATATTAGAATACAAAACGTAACATTTTTGTAATATTTGTAATATTTACGAAATTTAGTTCATATAATTTACAAGAACTACGTAATAATATTGCAATAATCAGGAGGTTATTTATTTATGAAACAGAGAAAACGATGGATGGCAGTACTTACTGTATGGACAATAGCGTTGTTATTTGCAGCAGGTTTCACGAGTCAGGCATCCGTTTCCAGTTCCAAGATGATTCAGGAAAAAAATAGCAAATATACAACAGGGGCAGGGGCGATTGCTGCTGCGATGGAGAGTATTCCGGCAGAGGCAGTAGAACTTACCAAAGCCGAGGCGCAGAAAGCGCAGGAAGCCAGAGAGCAGGCAGAAGCAGAAGCAAAACGAAAAGCGGAGGAAGAAGCTGCGAGAAAAGCGGCAGAAGAAGCTGCACGGGCACAGATCGCTGCAGAAGATCAGAAACTTCTGGCATCGATCATCTTCTGTGAGGCAGGAAATCAGCCTTATGAAGGACAGGTTGCGGTCGGAGCAGTGATCATGAACCGTGTCAGAAGTGGTGTGTATCCGAACAGTATTTCCGAAGTAATCTATCAGTCAGGGCAGTTTGGCCCGGCGATGACAGGATGGCTGGATACTGTCCGCAGCTCGGAAGGATATACGCAGACTGCTATGCAGGCAGCGGCAGATGCGATGGCGGGAGTCAATCCGATCGGAGACTGTCTGTATTTTGGAAATGGAAATTATGGAATTCAGATTGGAGATCATTTCTTCCATTAAAAATTGAATAAAGATAGAAAAGAATAAGTCGCTTTACGGAATAGACGCCCCCACGAGTTGCAACCTCGTGGGGGCGTCTGTCCAGTTGGATATCAACTTCATTTGCCAAAGCAGACCCTATAACTGTATCTTCGAAAATGCTTCTGCAAAGGCATTGTTGATCGGTTCGTTCGCTTCTTTTGCCTGTTTTCGTAAATAATTATTCACGTCTTTTTTGCTTGCGCCCTTTCCTTCTTTTTTCTTTCGTTCCTCAAAAGAACTCAGTTTTTCTTTGTGTCCGCAGACGCAGATAAATCGTTGTCCGTCCCCTTTTCCTACAAGGTCCATTTTCTTATGGCATACCGGGCAACGGGCATTGGTATGGCGGGAGATGGTTTCTTTGTGTCCGCACTCCCGATCCTGGCAGACAAGCATTTTCCCGTGCTTACCGTTGACTTCCAGCATGAATTTGCCACATTCCGGACATTTGGTGCGGGTCATGTTATCGTGGCGGAAGGTACCGTCCGCAGATTTAATCTCTTGAATGAGTGCTTTGGTGTAATGTTCGATTTCTTTCATAAAGGCTTTATCGGATTCTTTTCCTTTTGCGATTGCCTGCAGGCGCATTTCCCAGGAAGCAGTCAGTTCCGGACTTTTTAAATCAGAAGGAACGAGGGAGAGAAGCTGTTTTCCTTTGGAGGTGATGTGAATCTCATTTCCCTTTTTCTCCATCAGAAAACTGTTGAATAATTTTTCGATGATATCTGCTCTGGTGGCGACTGTACCGAGTCCTCCGGTCTCTCCCAGCGTTTTTACGACATCCTTATCCTTATGTTTGAGATACTTGACCGGATTCTCCATGGCGGCGATCAGAGTACCTTCGGTGAAGCAGGCTGGCGGTTTGGTCTTGCCTTCTGTGATCGTCAGTGCGGTGACAGGAAGTGTCTCGCCTTTTTGCACATCCGGCAGGGAAATCTGGGAGAATGTGGTTTGTTCTTCGTCCTCGTCTTCGCCGTCAGTATAGCCCGACTCATAAACTTCTCTCCAGCCGGCAGATTTGATAAAATTGCCTTTCGCGCTAAAGCGTTCTTCGCCGATGGTGCCGCTGATGGAAGTCTCTTCATACTCGCAGGCAGGAGAGAGAACCGCCAGAAACCGGCGCACGACCAAATCGTAAATTTTGCGCTCTTCATTGCTCATGTGGTCAAGCTGCACAAACTGTTCGGTCGGGATGATTGCATGGTGATCAGACACTTTGCTGTCATTGACAAAGGATTTATTTGCCTGAAGTTTTTGCATGGAAAGCCGTCCGGCAATCTTGCTGTAAGGACCTACTGCGCAGGCTTTTAAGCGTTCCTTTAAAGTCGGCACGATATCGGTAGTGAGGTAACGGGAATCGGTACGAGGGTAGGTGAGTACTTTGTGATTCTCGTAAAGTCTTTGCATGATATTGAGGGTCTGTTTTGCGGAAAATCCGAATTTCTGGTTGGCTTCCCGTTGAAGTGCAGTCAGGTCATACAGTGCAGGTGCGAATGTTTTTTTCAGCTTTTTGCGTACATCCGTTACAAGCAGTGACGGAGCGGAGGCCTGTTTGATCGCCTGGATGCGGTCTTTATCAAAGGAGCGGGAAGAGCCGGATCTGGCATCTGTCCATGTAAATGTGATTCCGCCAACCGCAGCTTTGAGTCCGTAATAAGGAACCGGCTTGAAGGTGCGGATCTCTTCTTCTCTGGCAGCGATCATAGCGAGTGTCGGGGTCTGGACACGTCCGCAGGAGAGCTGTGCATTGTATTTGCAGGTCAGCGCTCTGGTGGCATTGATCCCGACCACCCAGTCGGACTGTGCACGGGCAACAGCAGCGCGGTACAGTGGCTCGTAGGATTTGCCGGGGCGCAGATTCTGAAAACCTTCCCGGATGGCTTTGTCTGTAACGGAGGAGATCCAGAGTCGCTTCAGCGGCTTCTGATTTCCGGCTTTGTCAAGGATCCAGCGTGCCACAAGTTCCCCTTCTCTGCCGGCATCGGTTGCAATGATGATATCAGAGACATCTTTCCGGAAAATCAGCTCTTTGACAGCGTGGAACTGGCGGCCGGTCTGTTTGATGACTACCAGCTTCCAGTGCTCTGGGAGCATGGGAAGCGTATCCATGTTCCAGGTCTTGTACTGTTCGTCGTATTGCTCCGGATCAGCCAGTGTGACAAGGTGACCCAGCGCCCATGTGACGATATAGTCTGTTCCTTCTATATAAGTATTTGTTTTTTTATTGCAGTGTAAAACCCGGGCGATGTCCCTGCCCACGGAAGGTTTTTCTGCAATGACGAGATGCTTCATAGTGTTTCTCCTTCTTCTGTTTAAAATATTCAGACGTTATGGAAGCCTTTTCCGATGATCTCACTTGTATTGGAGATGAGAATAAATGCGGAAGGTTCTTCGTCTTTGATAAAATTACGGAGCCGGACAGCCTGCGGGCGGTTCAGTGCCGTGAAGATGACGTATTTGTCTTTTCCGGAAAACGCGCCCTGTGCATGGCAGACAGTAGCGCTTCGGTTTAATTCCTGTACAATAAAGTCGCAGATCGGCTTTGGATTGTCACATACTACGTTAAAGTATTTGGAAAGATTGAAACTTTCAATAAAAGTATCGATCATAAACGAGCGGATTGCAAGTCCAAGGAATGAATACAGCCCTGTTGCAATGTCGAACATGAAACAACCAGCAACGGTGATCAGCACATCTGTGATCAAAAGAGCATGTCCGATATCTACGCTGGAATATTTTTTCAGGATCATGGCAATGATATCCGTACCGCCGCTGGAAGAGCCGATGTTAAACAGGATCGCGGAACCAAGAGACGGAAGCGCGATGGCAAAACAAAGCTCCAGCATCGGCTGATTTGTCAGTGGTGCACTCATCGGATAGATCCGCTCCAGTGCGGAGAGCGCAACTGACAACAGAATGCTGCAGTAGGCAGTCTTTGCGGCAAATTTTTTGCCGAGAATAAAAAATCCGATGATCAGCAGAATCATGTTAGTGATAAAGTTGAAATCTCCTGCGGACATCACGCCGGTTTTGGCAACGAGAACCGCAAGACCGGTGATTCCTCCAAATGTAAAATGATTTGGAAATTTGAAAAAATAAGTGCCTGCCGCCATCACCAGTGTACTGAAGGTCAGCAGGAAAAAATGTCGTAGTTTACTTTTCATGTCGAATACCCCCGAATAAGATAAGAAAATTGTAGCTTGTGCTTTCTCAAAAGTCAATGAATTATCGTCGGATTATTGGAAATACTAACTTTCAACAAGGAGGGTGAAAAAAGATGTATCAGGATTTACCGATTCAGGATATTTACGCAAGAGAAATTTTAGACTCCCGGGGCAATCCGACGGTAGAAGTGGAGATACTTGCCGGGGAGAAAATCGTGGGAAGAGCAGCGGTTCCATCCGGCGCATCAACGGGAAAATTTGAAGCAGTAGAGCTTCGTGACCGGGAGAAGCGGTATGGAGGAAAAGGGGTAGAGCAGGCGGTGCGTCACGTCAATGAAGAAATCGCCGAGGCTCTGATTGGAAAAAATGTGTTGGCACAAACGGAGATCGATCATATTTTAAAGGAACTCGACGGCAGCATTGACAAGCATAATCTGGGGGCAAATGCAATCTTAGGTGTCTCGCTGGCTGCGGCAAAGACCGCTGCGGCTGCACTTAGGATTCCGCTGTATGACTATCTTGGAAATGTAGGAGAAAAGGTAATGCCTATTCCTATGATGAATGTGTTAAACGGCGGTGCTCATGCGGACAATAATCTGGATATTCAGGAGTTTATGCTGGTTCCTTATGGATCGGACAGCTTTAAAGAAAGATTGCGCATGGGGACAGAAATTTATCACGTACTGCGAACACTTTTGAAGCAAAAAGGATTGACTACAGCTGTCGGGGACGAGGGCGGATTTGCACCGGAATTGAGAGATTCCAGAGAGGCGATTGAATTTCTGATCGAGGCAGCACATCAGGCGGGATATCAGCCGGGAAAAGATGTAGGGATTGCTTTAGATGTGGCGGCTTCAGAAATTTACCGGGCAAAAGAACAGCGGTATTATTTTGTGGGGGAAAGCAAAAAGAGCGGGAAAAAGATCGCGAGAACATCGGATGAGATGATGGAATACTATGAAAGATTGATTCTGGATTATCCAATCTATTCCATTGAGGATCCGTTGGATGAGGAGGATTGGGATGGCTGGAGCAGACTGACTGCAAAAATTGGGGAGAAAGTACAGCTTGTGGGAGACGATCTGTTTGTGACCAATCCGGAGAGAGTCGCATTGGGGATAGCAAAAAAAGCAGCTAATTCGGTGCTGATCAAGGTGAATCAGATCGGGACACTGACAGAGGCGGCAAGAGCGGTGGAACTGGCGCATCAGGCAGGGTATCGGACGATTATGTCTCACCGATCTGGTGAAACGGAAGATACCACGATCGCAGATCTGGCGGTGGCATTTCATACCGGACAGATCAAAACCGGTGCACCGTGCCGCTCGGAACGTGTGGCAAAATATAATCAGTTGCTTCGAATTGAAGAAACATTGTGGAAATCCATGTGATGAGAGGACCATTCCGGAGAGAGTGAGAGATCTTTTTCCGGAGTGGTCATTTTATTTTACAAACTGTACATATTTGATATTGACAGTAATTACAATTTGAGATATACTGTACTTACAAGGTAAGTACAGATATGACAGAAGGAGTGATGAAGTGGAAATTATTTTAAGTAATGCCAGTCCGAAACCAATCTATGAGCAGATCACTTCCCAGATAAAAGCCATGATCATGAACGGAGAGCTGAAGGCAGGAGACCCGATGCCGTCCATGCGAAAGCTTGCAAAGGAGCTTCACGTCAGTGTGATCACGACACAGAGAGCTTATGATGATTTGCAAAAGGACGGATTTATCGTGACAGTTCCGGCAAAAGGAACCTTTGTATCTGCACAGAACCAGGACTTTATCCGGGAGGAGAACAGAAGACGGGTAGAACTGCTTTTAACAGATGCGGTAGAGCTGGCAAAGGAAAATGGAATTGAACTTGAGGAATTGAGAACGACATTAGACGTATTGTATCAAGAGGAGGATGTGTGATGGAATTTGCACTGGAAGTCAAAGGACTGCGTAAAACATACAAAGAATTTGGATTAAAAAATATTTCGATGAAATTGCCCAAGGGCTGTGTGCTCGGGCTGATCGGAGAGAATGGCGCCGGAAAATCTACTCTGATTAATGCGATTCTCGGGCTGATTGAATGCGACTATGAGTCTTTAAGGATTTTTGGACAAGAGTATGCAGGAAATGAAAAGCAGATCAAAGAAGAGATTGCGGTGATCTTTGACAAGACCTGTTATGATCTGAATTTTACACCGCTGTTTATCGGAAAGATATTGAGTAATGTGTATTCCAACTGGGATATGGAAAAATATCATATGTATCTGGATCGGTTTGAACTGCCGAAGAAAAAGAAATTAAAAGAATTTTCCAAGGGAATGAAGATGAAAATGGAATTTGCCGCAGCCCTAAGCCACGATCCGAAGCTTCTCATTCTGGATGAGGCGACAAGCGGTCTGGATCCGGTATTCCGGGACGAGATTCTGGATATTCTCAGAGAGTACACAGAGGATGAAGAACATACGATTCTGATGTCCTCTCATATTACCAGTGATCTGGATAAGATTTCGGATTATATCGCATTTATTCATGATGGGGAGTTGTTGTTTACAAAGACCTATGATGAGCTTCAGGAAAATTACGGCGTCTTAAACTGTGGACAGCGGATCTTTGACGCACTGAACCGGGAGGATATTGAGGCATACAGAAAGGATACCTATGGATATCGGGTTCTGGTCAACAATAAGCAGGGAATCCGGAAGGTATTTTCAGATCTGGAGATTGAACAGGCAACGATCGAAGACGTGATGCTGTACTGCGTGAGAGGAGAGAAAGTGGCATGAGAGGGATTATTTTAAAAGATTTATATGAGGGATTCTGTATTAAGAAGAATCTGATCAACTGGCTGGCTTCTATGATATTTACGTCTGCGCTGACAGCGATCAGTGAATTTATGAGAGGTGCCTATGGATTTTTGCTGATTGTAGTACTCCTATTTCCTGTGATGGGAAGTACACTGCTTCAGATGACGGTGGAACAGGATGAAAAGGCAGAATTTGACCGGATTCAGCTCACCTATCCGCTGAGCAAAAGCGAGATTGTTCTGTCCAAATATCTGGGCGGTCTGATCGTACAGGGAGGTATGACACTTTATTCATTTGTGTTTGTATTGATCTATGTGTATGGATATCGGACGATCACCCTGGAAGACGCACTTCCGACATGGGGAATCGGTGTAGTCGGAGGTGTGATTTACTTTGCAGTGAGCTATGTAGCATATTTCTGGCTTGGTAATTTGAAAGGTGTGATTTTTACATTTCTTGCGATGGTAGGACTTGTAATTGCGTTTTTGCTCAGCGTGTTTAATATCGGGCTGGAGGAAATCATGCAGGTGGAAAAAAGTATTTGGATCATTGGTTGTCTGGTGATGGCAGCAGTGTTGATGGTGATCAGCTACTTTCTATCTCTGAAAATATACACAAAAAAACATTCTTGAAATAGTTATTTTGCACAAAATATTTATGCAGAAGAAATGTTGACATGTAAACAATATAAATAATAGAATAAATAAGAACAAAACCTATTTGCAGCAGAGACAGGACTGGTTTTTCGTGCAGATAGGTTTTTATTATGTATTAAGAAGGGGAAAAGATGCGGATAGACAGGATATTGAACAACAATGTCGTGATCATAAAAGATGAGAATGGAGAAGAGCAGGTTGTCTGCGGAAAAGGAATCGCCTACAAGAAAAAGGCGGGAGACCTTTTATCAGAAAAGCTGATCAACAAAGTGTTTGTTTTGAAGGACACTGCTCAGAAACAGCATTTTCAGGAGATTATCTCTGAGATTCCTGTGGAATATATTCAGATCACGACAGAGATTGTGGAGATGCTCACACAAACACTGGAAAGAAAACTAAATGAAGCAATCTATATTTCATTAAGCGACCATATTTATATGGCAATCACCAGATATCTGGACGGTGTTGTGGTGAAGAATTCCATGCTGTGGGATATCAAGCGTTTTTATGAGAAAGAATATCAGGCGGCGAAGAAGGTCTGGAAGATGATCAATCAGACGTTCAAGGTAGAATTACCGGAAGATGAGATTGGTTTTATTACCCTGCACATTGTCAATGCAGAGATGGACAATGAGAACTTAAAGCAGACGATGGAAGTCACAAAGCTGATGCAGGAGATTTCCAATATTGTCCGTTATTATTTTTCCGTAGAGTTTAATACAGAATCGGTTTATTATTATCGTTTTATTACCCATTTGAAGTTCTTTGCACAGCGTCTTCTGACAGATAAAGAGTATGAAGACGATCAGGACAACGAACTTTTCAATACAATTCGGCAAAAGTACCGCACTTCTTATAAGTGTGTGGAAAAAATCGCAGAGTTTATATCGCGTAAATATGAAAAGGAACTTTCAGATGAAGAAAAATTATATCTGACCATTCATATTGAACGCGTTATATATAAGAGCAGAGATTAGCGAATCATCGGAAGCGCGCACAGATGAGGAGTGTTTCTGCTTTGTCAGGATGGTAACATTAAGTTGGCTACACCTTTATACAATGAAAACTGTATATAAGGAGGATGACATGGGTAAATACTCAAGTTTAGCCGCAGACATTATTAAAAATGTCGGTGGAAAAGAAAATGTTGAAAGTTTAAGACACTGCGTTACAAGATTAAGATTCCGTCTGATTGATGAATCCATCGCAAATGATGAGGTCATCAAAAATATGGACGGTGTGGTGACCGTGATGAAAGCCATGGGAGAATACATGGTAGTCATCGGGGAGCACGTGGCGGATGTATACGATGAAGTATGCAGCCAGCTTGGCTTAGACGCCATGCAGGCAGAGAACAAAGAACAGAAAAATGCGAAAAAGAAGAGTCCCCTCGAGAAAGTTCTGGGAACAATCATGGGTGGTATGGGACCGACTCTTCATATGCTCTGTGCCTGCGGTATTATCAAAGGGCTGTTAGTCCTTCTGACATTTGTCGGAATCAAACCGACAGATGGAATTTATATGCTGATGAATGCAGCAGGAGACTGTTTCTTCTATTTCCTGCCGCTGATTCTTGGATTTAACTTTGCAAAAAAATTCCAGATCGATCCATTCTTCGGACTGATCCTGGCAGCTGCAATGTGTTATCCGGCAATTCAGAATGTAGACATCAATTTATGGGGATATGTCGTAAATACGACCTATACTTCTACATTCCTGCCGATTTTATTTGGTCTTCTGGCAGCAGTTCCGCTGTATAAGTGGTTTGACAAAGTGCTTCCGAAGATGATCAAAGGTTTTATGACACCGATGCTTACATTGATCATTATTTTCCCGCTGACCTTTATTGTGATCGGACCTCTGGCAAATATGATCGGTGCGGGACTTAATGTTGTTCTCACAAGTATCTGTGAATTCTCACCGCTGCTTGCAGGACTGATTCTGGGCGGATGCTGGCAGATTTTTGTATTGTTCGGTATCCATGGTGTTCTTACAATTTTTGCGTTTATGGATCTGCTCGCAGGAAATCCAAGCCAGCTGCTGGCATTTTCCTACGGTGCATCCTTTGCTACATGCGGAGTTCTGCTCTCAATCATCTTAAAGACAAAAGATGCAAAACTCAAAGAAGTGGCACTGCCGTCCTTTATTTCTGCAATCTTCGGAGTGACAGAGCCGGGAACTTACGGTGTGACACTTCCTCGTAAGAAGATGTTTGCCATCTGCTGTATCGGTGGTGCTGCAAGTGGTGTTGTAGTTGCACTCAGCAACCTGGCGATGTACAGCTATGCGGGAATGGGAATCATCGGTCTTCTTGGATTTGTCAATCCGGACGGACCGAACTTTATCGGAATCGCATTATCTGCGAGCGTTCCGTTTGTGGTATCTTTTGTTCTTGGTATGCTGGTTTACAAAGATTCCGATTATGAATATTTGAATGATGTAGTAGAAACAGACATCAAGTCAGTGTCAAAAGAAGAGAAGACGGAAGAGAAAAAAGAAGCTGCTCCGGCGCTTTTAAAAGAAAAAGAGATGCTCGCAATGCCGGCAGACGGTATGATCAAGCCACTTTCCGAAGCGGCAGATGAGGCATTTGCGAATGAAGCGCTTGGAAAGGGTTGTCTTGTAATCCCGGAAAATGGAAATGTATATGCACCGTTTGACGGTACTGTACGTGTGCTGTTCCCGACAAAACATGCGATCGGGCTTGCCAGTGAGGGTGGATGTGAAGCGCTCATACACATCGGAATCAATACGGTGAATCTGGATGGAAAATATTTCGAAACTCATGTACAGCAGGGAGACTGCGTGAAAAAAGGGCAGCTTCTTGTATCCTTTGAGAAAGAAAAAATCGAACAGGAAGGTTACAGCTGTGAGATTCCTGTGATCATAACAAACACGGATGAGTATTTGGATATTGTAGAAAAAGATCATGACCGCCATGTACATGGTGAGGACATGCTGCATGTGATTCGATGAAAGGAGTAAAAGAGCAATGAGTTTTCCAAAGAATTTTTACTGGGGCGGCGCTACAGCCGCGAACCAGTGTGAAGGCGGCTGGAACGAAGGTGGAAGAGGACCGGCCAAAACAGATGTGACAACAGGTGGTTCCGCAAAGAAATCAAGAGGGATCACGTACCGCATGCCGGACGGAACAGAAGGCATGGTGGGCGGATTTTCCCGGATACCGGAAGGTGCATCCTATGCAGTGCTGGACGGATATTATTATCCGAACCACAAGGCGATTGATTTTTATCATCATTATAAAGAAGACATTGCATTATTTGCAGAAATGGGATTTAAGATGTTCCGTATGTCGATTTCCTGGTCCCGGATTTTCCCGAAGGGAATTGAAGAGGAGCCCAACCGTGAGGGAATCGAATTTTACCGGAATGTATTTACAGAACTGAGAAAATACGACATCGAGCCGCTTGTGACGATGTGCCATTATGATACACCACTGTATCTGGAGGAAGTGTTAGGCGGATGGACGAACCGTCAGTTGGTGGATGCGTTTGAAAAATATGCAAAAGTGATCTTTGAAGAATATAAAGGATTGGTCAGATACTGGCTTACATTCAATGAGATCAACAGTCAGCTGATGATGAAGAATTTCGTTCCGAATGCTCCGAAACAGATGCTGGAAAATGCGTATGCAGGACTTCACAATCAGTTTGTGGCAAGCGCCAGAGCGGTAAAGCTTGCTCATGAGCAGTATCCGGAATATGTGGTAGGATGCATGATCGCAGGTATGACGACATATCCGCTGACTTGTGATCCGCAGGATGTTCTGCGTGCACAGCATAAGATGCAGGAAGATTTCTATTACAGCGGGGACGTGATGATCCGCGGACATTATCCGGTATTTGCGAAGAGAATGTGGAGAGAAGACGGCGTGTCATTTGAAGTCCCGGAAGAGGATTTGGAGATTTTAAAAGAAGGAAGAGCCGATTTCTTCAGTTTTTCCTACTACAGCACAAGCTGTGAGACGACACATACAGATGCACCAAAAGACGGGGCAGGCAATCTGGTACTCGGATATAAAAACCCATACATCCAGTATTCTGACTGGGGATGGGGTATGGATGCGGACGGACTGCGATACATTCTGAATGAGATCTATGGACGTTATCAGGTGCCGATTATGATTGTAGAAAACGGACTCGGTGCGATTGATACTGTAGAAGCGGATGGAAGCATCCATGATGACTATCGTATCGCATATTTGAAGGATCATGTCAGAGCAATGTCAGAGGCAATCGATGACGGAGTAGAACTGATCGCATTTACACCGTGGGGATGTATTGACCTTGTCAGCGCATCTACCGGAGAGATGAGAAAACGATATGGCTTTATCTATGTAGATATGGATGATGACGGAAACGGATCTATGGAAAGAAGCAGAAAAGATTCTTTCTACTGGTATAAGAAGGTCATTGCATCCAACGGAGAAGAATTAGAATAAGAGACAGGGGACTATTCGAAAGAGTAGTCCCTTTTGTGTAAAAGGTTAAAAATCTGCCACATTTTTCTGAAACAGTAAAATAATGACATAAAGTAGTAGTTTTGTAAATTTACTTTCCGAATTGATTATGTTATAACCATTACAAATCTTCAGTTTAAGGTGAAGAAGGAGGTTAAGAGAGGTATAGTCAGTAAGATTTTATTTTAAATTTTGAGAGGAAAAAGGGTATACATGAAAACAAGGAGAAAGAAACAGACAAAACGTGTTCTGGCCAGTGCACTGGCAGCAGTGGTTGCAGCATCTGCAGTTCCGGTTTCCAATTCAGTCGTTCATGCAGAAGAATCTCAGGACAGGAGCGAATTAAAGCTGAGATATACAAGCGCAGCACCGGATAGTTATGATGGATGGGAAAAATGGTCTCTTCCAATCGGAAACAGTGGAATCGGGGCAAGTGTATTTGGTGGTGTGCAGACAGAGCGTATTCAGTTGAATGAGAAGTCACTCTGGTCCGGCGGACCAAGCGAAAGCCGTCCGGATTATAACGGAGGAAACCTGGAAGAAAAAGGAAGAAACGGACAGACAGTAAAAGAGATTCAGCAACTGTTTGCTAATGGGGACAATGATGCAGCAAGCAGTAAGTGTGGAGAACTGGTAGGTTTAAGTGATGATGCAGGAGTAAACGGATACGGATATTATCTGAGTTACGGAAATATGTATCTGGATTTTAAAGGTATCTCGGACAAAGACGTTGAAAATTACGAGAGAACACTGGATCTGAATACGGCAATTGCCGGAGTTGAGTATGATAACGGGGATACACATTATACTCGTGAGAACTTTGTAAGTTATCCGGACAATGTACTTGTGACACGACTGACTGCGGAAGGTGGCGATAAGCTGAATCTGGATGTCAGAGTGGAGCCGGATAATGAAGCAGGCGGTGGAAGCAACAAAAATACAATACAGGCGCAGTCTTACCAGAGAGAGTGGGAAACAACAGTTAAGGATGCGCTGATTTCCATCGACGGACAGCTGAAAGACAATCAGATGAGATTCAGCTCTCAGACAAAGGTTCTGACAGAAGGCGGAACAACAGAAGACGGAGACGAAAAGGTCACAGTCAAGGATGCAAAGGCTGTTACGATTATTACATCGATTGGAACAGATTACAAGAATGATTATCCGGTATATCGCACAGGGGAAAGCCAGGAGCAGGTCGCTTCCAGAGTGCGTGCTTATGTAGATAAAGCAGCAGATACTGTAGTAAATGATTCTTATGATACTTTGAAACAGGCACATGTGGATGATTACTCTTCTATCTTTGGCCGTGTCAATCTGGATCTTGGACAGGTTCCTTCTGAGAAGACAACAGATAAACTGTTGAAAGCTTATAATGATGGTTCAGCAAGCGAGCAGGAGAGACGCTACCTGGAAGTGATGCTGTTCCAGTACGGCCGTTATCTGACAATTGAGTCTTCCAGAGAGACACCGGAAGATGATCCGTCCAGAGCGACACTTCCGTCTAACCTTCAGGGAATCTGGGTTGGAGCGAACAGCTCAGCATGGCATTCTGACTATCATATGAATGTTAATCTGCAGATGAACTACTGGCCGACCTATTCTACGAATATGGCAGAGTGTGCGCAGCCGTTGATTTCGTACGTAGATTCTTTAAGAGAACCAGGACGTGTTACTGCAAAAATTTATGCAGGTGTGGATCAGGGATTTATGGCACATACCCAGAACAATCCGTTTGGATGGACTTGTCCGGGATGGTCATTTGACTGGGGATGGTCACCGGCAGCGGTACCGTGGATTCTTCAGAATTGCTGGGAATACTATGAATTTACAGGTGATGTATCCTATATGCAAAATTACATCTATCCAATGATGAAGGAAGAGGCAATTTTCTACGATAATATTTTGATAGATGATGGAACCGGACATCTGGTATCTTCACCAAGTTATTCACCGGAGCATGGACCAAGAACGGCAGGTAATACTTATGAGCAGACACTGATCTGGCAGTTATATGAGGATACTATCAAAGCAGCAGAAACTCTTGGTGTTGATGCGGATCTGGTGGCAACATGGAAAGATCATCAGTCCAGGTTAAAAGGACCGATCGAGATTGGCGATAGCGGACAGATCAAAGAGTGGTATGAAGAAACGACTGTAAACAGTATGGGACAGGGATACGGGCACAGACATATTTCCCATATGCTGGGACTTTTCCCGGGAGATCTGATCTCATCTGATACACCGGAGTACTTTGAGGCAGCAAGAGTGTCCATGAACAACCGTACAGATGAAAGTACCGGCTGGGGAATGGGACAGCGAATCAATACATGGGCAAGACTGGCAGATGGAAACCGTGCATATAAGCTGATCACAGATCTGTTTAAAAACGGAATTATGACCAATCTCTGGGATACGCATCCGCCATTCCAGATCGACGGAAACTTTGGGATGACATCAGGTGTTGCAGAGATGCTTCTGCAGAGCAACATGGGATATATCAATATGCTTCCTGCACTGCCGGATGCATGGGCATCAGGAAGTGTCAGCGGACTGGTTGCACGCGGAAACTTTGAAGTATCCATGAACTGGAAGAACAAACATCTGACAAGCGCAGAGATTCTTTCAAATAACGGAGGAACAGCAACTGTTCAGGTTCCAAATGCTTCCTTTGCAACAATTACAGATGCAAATGGAAATGTTGTAGATGTAAAAGTAGAATCTCAGGACAGAGTTTCCTTTGAGACACAGGCCGGACAGACGTATTATGTCAAAGATGTTCCTGTGAAAGGGGAGGCACCGACAGGATTATCTGCAAAACGTACAGATGATAATACAGGAAAACTGACATGGGATGAAGTCAAGACGAAAAAAGACAAAGACATTACTTACAATGTATATCGTCAGATTGAGTCCGGAGACGTACAGAAAATTGCAGGCGGTGTAGAAAAAACAGAATACATTGATAAAAATGCAGATAAGGCATTGGGTACGATCCGATATCAGGTATCAGCAGTAGTCGATGGCAAAGAGACAAAGCTCAGTGAAAAAGTAGAGCTGACAGAGCCGCTTGGAGCAGGAAAGATTGATAATAAGGATCCGCATATTGTGTATACAGGTGCATGGGGTGACTGGGACACAGCAAACGAAGGCAACTACAAGGATACGATCAAGTATCTGAACAAACCGACAGGAAAAGAGACTGTAGAACTGGAGTTTGTGGGAACAGGCATCGAAGTGATTACTTGCACAAATACAGACCGTGGAAAATACGAAGTATTTATTGACGGAGAGTCTTGCGGAAAGGTAGATACATACAGTTCTACTACAAAACGTCAGCAGGTTGTATTTAAAAAGGATGATCTGAAGCATGGTACACATACATTAGAGCTGAAAGTGCTCAATGAAAAAGTAGATGCAAGTTCTGGTACAAAAGTAGAACTGGATGCTCTGAATATTCTGGATAATACGATCACACTGCCGGAGAAAGTAGAAGTATCTACAGTTTCCGGAATTACAACGATCGGAAAAGAAGGCACTGTACAGATGCAGGCAAAAGTAACACCGGGAGATACAAAAGACAAGAGTGTTACATGGACTTCTTCTGATACAAGCATCGCATCCGTAGATGAAAACGGACTGGTGACAGTTCACAAGAAAAACGGAGAAGTGACGATCACAGCAACAGCAAATGCCGATTCTGAAGTGAGCGGAAGCTGTAAACTGACTGTGGCACTCTTTGGAGACCTTGGTTCCGGAGAGACGATCGTAGAAGATGCATCTGAGGATGGAAAGAGAAATGATGCGATTAGCTGGAGCGGCTCTGAATGGTCTACATGGGCTGGAGAGCCGGAGAAACATCATGGAAAGACAAAGACAGAAGTTCCTTCAACTGGAAACCAGGCAGGTAAATATTTTGAATATACGTTTACAGGAACTGGAATTGAAGTTTATGCACAGAAACATGCAAACTTTGCAAGTTATGATGTAAGCATTGATGGTGGAAAAGCTGAAAATGTATCATTAGCGGGATCCGGTGGAGGAGATCCACAGCAGAAGATTTTTGAAGCAAAAAATCTTGAGAACAAACAGCATACAATCAGATGCACAATTGTAGCTCGTGACGGAAAAACACAGGCAAACCTTGACTACTTAAAAATCTTCGCACCGGTACAGGCAGCGGAGGTGAATAAAGCGGATCTTCAGACAGCCATCGAAAGCGGGGCCGGACTCATAGAGGGCGCATATGATGCGGACAAATGGGAAGCATTTAAGGAAGCATACAAAGTGGCAGTAGAAGTAATGAATAATGCGGATGCAGATCAGGATGCGGTTGAAAAAGCAGCAGCAGCTCTGAATGCGGCGATGGAAGCACTTGGAGATCCAAATGTTCCGGAAATCGGAGAAGTACAAGGAGAAGCAGTACATGTTGAAAGTTCAGCTGTGATTCTGGAATGGGGTCAGGTAAAGGGTGCAGCATCTTATCTTGTAAAATGGAATGATCAGGAAGTCAAGACCTCAGATACGCGAATCCGGATTGAAGGATTGGAATCGGGTGTGACTTATGACTTTAACATTTTTGCGCTGAATACAAAAGATGTGCCGTCTGAAAATGCGATTGAAATTCACGGAATTACAACAACAGATGTGGTAAAACCGGGAGTCGCTACAGAAATCAAAGCAACACCTGTTGATGAGGATTCAGCAAAGCTGACATGGACAGCACCGGCTGACACAGACGTGGCAAGCTATAATATTTATCAGAATGGTGTGAAGATCGGGGACAGTAAGAACACAGAATTTACAATGGATAAACTGGAAGTCGGAACTGTTTATGAGGTACGTATTACAGCAGTAGATAACGCAGGAAATGAATCAATTCCAGCTCCATTTAAGTTTACATTTACAGAGCCGGAAAAAGAGAACTTCACATTGAAGGCAGCAGCGAATGCAGAAGAAATGGGAATCGTGAGTGTAGAACCACAGCAGGATTCCTATGAAGCAGGAACTGAGGTAACAGTCAAAGCAGAAGCAAAGGAAGGATTCCGCTTTGTAAACTGGACAAAGACCGGAACAGAGGAAGAAGTCAGCACAGAAGCAGCATACAAGTTTGCAATCACAGAAAATACAGATCTGACTGCAAACTTTGTGAAAGAAGAAGTGCCAGAAGAAATCTTCCATGTAACGATCAAAGCCAATGACAATACAATGGGAACTGTAACCATTGATTCAGCAGACGGAAGCTACAAAAAAGGAGAAAAAGCAGAAGTTATCGCAGTGGCAAACGAAGGATTCCGTTTTGTAAACTGGACCGATGCAGAAGGAAACGTGATCAGTGAGTCCAATCCATATGTATTTGAGGTGACAAAGGATCTGGATCTGACTGCAAACTTTGAAAAGATCCCTGCAGAAAAATATACATTCTCTGTTGCAGCAAATGATGAGAAGATGGGAAGCGTTGCAGTAGAACCGCAGCAGGATACCTATGAGGCAGGAACCGAGATCAAGGTGAGTGCAGTGCCGGCATCCGAGGATTATGAATTCGTAGGATTCACAAAGAAAGGAACCCAGGAGATTGTCAGCAAGGAGAATCCGTACGTATTCCAGATCCAGGAAAATATGGAACTGACTGCAAACTTTAAAGAAGTAGAGCATTCCTACCTGATCTATGTAGAGTCACCGGATCCGCAGATGGGAACGGTCACAATGGATCCTGCAAATGAAGGAAACATCTACAAAGAGGGAACAGAGATCACGGTGAAAGCAGAGCCGAAGGATGGATATGAGTTTACCCAGTGGCTGGAAGTGACAGAAGCAGATGGAGAAGAAGTTCTGACACCAGTAGAAGGCGCTCAGGCAGAATACAAATTTCATGCAGAGTCAGACCGTGTACTGCGTGCCGAGTTTAGACTGGCTCCGGTTCCGGAAACATACTACCGTGTTGTGGTACAGTCCAATGATGAGAACATGGGAAGGGTTTCCATGGATAAAGAGGATGGCACATACAAAGAGGGTGCGACAGCATCTGTGAAGGCAGAAGCCAAAGAAAGATTTGAATTTGTGGGCTGGAAAGAAAAAGGACAGACCGAATATGTATCGAAGAATGCAGAATATCAGTTTAAAGTGACAAAGAACATCGAGCTGACCGGAGAATTCAAAGCCGTGGAAGTGCCGCATATTCCGAGTGCACAGGAAATCTTAGATGACATTCTGGCAAACCATAAGATTCCATCAGAAGTGAAAGCAGGAACAGAAACTCTGGTTCTGCCGGAAGTTCCGGAAGGAAGCAAGATCGAGATCGTGGCAGTGAATCCGGAAGGAATCATTGGACTGGATGGAAAGGTAACAACACCGGAAAACGATACGGATGTGATTGTGACCATTCAGGTAACGGATACAAACAGAGCAATAGCCAAAGCCGATGTGAAGGTTCTGGTCAGAGGAGAAAAAGCGGATCCAAATCCAAACCCAGATCCGAATCCGAACCCAGACCCAGATCCGGACGACGATAACAACGGAAATGACAACAACAGTGGAAATAATAACAATGGCGGAAGCAATAACGGCGGAAACAACAATACAGGAAACAATGGTGGAAGCAGCAACAGCGGAAGTCATAACAATGGAAGTACATCCGGTTCACACTCTCAGAGTGTGCAGACAGGAGACAATGCCAATGTGATCATGTGGGCAGTACTTCTGGTGGCAGCAGTAGCAGCAGTCGGCGCAGTAGTGATTATCAGAAGAAAGAAAAAATAAACAGGACTGTAAAAGCCTGAAAAAATGAGATGGTGGATGAAATAATTGGTTTCATCCGCCATTTTTATCACGTAAATCTATTGCAGAATTGCAGATTTTGTGTTAGACTATAAAAGGTTATCCACAGGAGGTGTGAACGTATGGATATTTTAAAAATTGTGTTAATGATTATTTTTGTAATAGATTGTATTGCGTTGTCAGCAATTATTCTTCTTCAGGAAGGAAAGTCCGCAGGACTTGGAACGATCAGCGGTGCGGCAGATTCTTATTGGGGACAGAATAAAGGCCGTTCTATGGAAGGCGCTCTTGTGAAGTCTACCAAGTTTCTTGCTATTTTATTTTTAGTACTTGCAGCAGTGCTGAATCTGAAAGTATTTAACTAAGAGAAAGCGATAAAACACTCTATGCAAAAATAGGGTGTTTTTCTTTTATGAAAAATTGACGGAAGTCGAATAGAGGATATAAAAAAGGAACTACTAAGTATGAAAGAAGGTGAACGAATGGAACATACATTTGAGAAACGAAAAAAGGTGATTTATGATTTGATCTGTGACGATCTTTATGTACCGATGAAGCTGAAGGAGATTGCGATGCTTCTGCAGATTCCGAGAGAACAGAGAAACGAATTAAAGGAAGTATTGGAAGCCCTGGAGGCGGATGGCAAGATTTACGTCTCAAAGAAAGGGAAATATGTCAAAGGACAGCCTCAGTATTTAAAAGGAATATTTCAGGCGAATCTTCGCGGATTCGGATTTGTGCTCAGAGAGGATGAAGAGGATGTTTTTATTCCGGAAGAGAATATCAACGGTGCATTTCAGGGAGATGAGGTGGAATTTCTGATTACCAAGTCACCGGAGGGCAGACGAAAAGAAGGAAAGATCGTGCGTGTGGTATCTCATGGAACGACAAAAGTGATTGGTCTGTATGAGAAGAGCAAAAGTTTTGGATTTGTACGACCGGATAATCAGAGATTTTTAAAAGATATTTATATTCCGGCAGGCAAAGAAAAAGGTGCGATGACCGGACACAAGGTAGTGGTAGAACTGACGTCCTACGGCGGGGAAAATATGAAGCCGGAGGGAAAAGTCGTGGAGATCATCGGGCATATCAATGATCCGGGAACCGATATCATGTCTATTGTGAAAGGTTATGATATGCCGGTGGAATTTCCGGAGAAGGTGCTAAATCAGGCGGAACGTGTCGGAAAAGATGTAAGTGAAGCGGATATGGCAGGGCGCATGGATTTAAGAGACTGGCAGATGGTGACCATTGACGGAGAGGATGCAAAGGATCTGGATGACGCTGTTTCTCTGACAGAAGTGGAGAACGGATGGAAGCTGGGAGTGCATATTGCAGATGTGACCAACTATGTGCAGGAAAAAAGTGCATTGGATCGGGAGGCGCTGAAACGCGGGACCAGTGTGTATCTGGCAGACCGGGTGATTCCGATGCTGCCCCATAAGCTTTCGAATGGAATCTGTTCTTTAAACGCAGGAGAGAACAGGCTTGCGCTAAGCTGTATTATGACTGTTGACAAAAAAGGTGAGATTGTGGATCATGTGATCGCAGAGACGGTGATCCGGGTGGACCAGAGAATGTCTTATACGAGTGTTGCAAAAATTCTGGAAGCGCAGGATGAGCAGGAGAGACAAAAATACGAAAAGCTGGTTCCGATGTTTGAACAGATGGCAGAAGTTTCAGGGCTGCTTCGGGAACGCAGGAAAAAGAGAGGCGCAATCGACTTTGATTTTCCTGAGACGAAGATGATTCTGGATGAACAGGGAAGACCAGTGGAATTGAAACCATATGAGCGAAATGTGGCAACGAAGATGATCGAGGACTTTATGCTTGCGGCAAATGAAACAGTGGCAGAAGAGTATTTCTGGAGAGAGATTCCGTTTTTATATCGTACCCATGAGGCGCCAGAAGAAGATAAGGTAAAAAAACTGAGTACGTTTATCAATAATTTCGGATATCACATCCATATGGGGAATGAAATCCGCCCGAAAGAAATCCAGAAGCTGCTGGAAAAAGTGGAGGGAACTCCACAGGAGGCTCTGATCAGTAGACTGGCGCTGCGTTCCATGAAGCAGGCGCGCTATACACCGGAAAATGCAGGGCACTTCGGTCTGGCGGCGCAGTATTATACACATTTTACGTCTCCGATCCGGCGGTATCCGGATCTGCAGATCCACAGGATCATTAAGGAGAATCTGCGCGGCAGACTAAGTGATGACAGGATGGCACATTATGAAAAGATTCTGCCGGAGGTGGCAACACAGTCCAGTGAGATGGAGCGCAGAGCAGAAGAGGCTGAACGTGAGACCGTAAAATTAAAGAAAGTAGAATACATGCAGGAGCGGATCGGAGAGGAATTCGAAGGTGTGATCTCCGGTATTACAAAATGGGGAGCATACGTGGAATTACCGAATACGATCGAAGGTCTTGTACATGTGGTGAATATGAAGGATGACCACTATGAGTACCGGGAAGAGCAGTATGAACTGGTGGGAGAGCATTTCCGTAATGTCTATAAATTGGGACAGAGAGTCCGTGTGCGTGTCCTTGGTGCAGACCGGCTGCAGAGAACGATTGATTTTGAGTTTTGCGAAGAAAACGAGTAGAGTTTAACGGGAAGAAGAGAGGAAAGTGCGATGGCAAAAAAAGAAGGCAAATTGATCGCCAACAATAAAAAAGCATATCACGATTATTTTATTCTGGAAAAATATGAGGCGGGAATCGTACTGCATGGAACAGAGGTCAAATCCCTCCGCATGGGACAGTGCAGTATCAAGGAAGCGTTTATCCGGATCGAAAACGGTGAGATGTTTATTTATGGAATGCATGTTTCTCCTTATGAAAAGGGAAATATCTTTAATAAGGATCCGCTGAGACCGAGAAAGCTTCTGCTCCATAAAAAGGAGATTGACAAGATTTTCGGCAAGATGAAGGAAAAGGGAAATACAGTGGTTCCGCTCCAGGTGTACTTCAACGGAAGCCTTGTAAAAGTGGAAGTTGGACTTGCAAAAGGTAAGAAATTGTACGATAAGCGGGATGATATCGCGAAAAAAGACCAGAAAAGAGAAGCGCAGAGAGAATTTAAAATCAGAAATCTGTAAGAAATATGCCATCGGGCGGAAGTTATTCTTCCAGTCCGATGGCATGTTTGATTTCTGAGAGATTCTCTCCAGTAAAGACCATTCCATTCATCCCGAGCTTCTGAGCAGCTTTGATGTTTTCGGGTTTGTCATCCATAAAAAAGCAGTCGGACGGATTCAGTGAAAAGGTATCAAACAGATGCTGGTAAATATCCGGATTTGGTTTGAATTTTTTGATGGATCCGGAATAGACTGCACCGTCAAATAAGCGGGTAATCTCGAAAAAATCTGCATGTTCTTCAAAGAAAATCGGAGCGTTGGAAAGAATGTAAAGCCCTGTGTGCTGTTCTTTTAATCTGTGGATCATATCCCACACCGGCTGAATCGGGATCATGTGTTGATACCAGGTGGCAAAGCATTTGCGGGCAGTGTCATGAAGGCAGTCCGGCAGCAGGTGAAGTGTTTCCTCCTGGTATTCTTCATAGGGAATACTTCCCTCATCCAATGCCTGCCAGTTGTGGTAGATGGCATTTTTCAGAATGGGAAGATCTTCGCGATTGCAGTAGGAGCGCAATAAGTCATCTGATTGAAAGGTAGCAAGGACATTTCCGAAATCAAAGATAATATGTTTATAATTCATAAGTAAAATCCTTTCTGAAGCGTATTTGAAACTCTGTTTATCATAGCACAGAACAGGAGAAAATTCATCTATGGATCTTATGAGAAAGGAAGTGTGCTTTTGAGAAAAATGTGGTAAAATGGATAAAAGCATATTTTTCTAACATTCATTTGATTCCACATGTGTAATGTGGAATATCTTATTCATTTCAAAAACAGGCAAACGCCTGTCCTTTCAGAAAATTCATGCTTTTCAAATCAAGCAGGCAGGAGTTTTCGGAAGGCGAAATCTCCTGAAAGAAAAAAAGAAGGAGGTTTTGTATGGAAATGCAAAAAGAAGAAGCCAAAATGCTTCAGTGGCATCCTGCATTTTTCGCAGAGATACAGATCGAACTGCAGGAAGATGCCGAACATCTGATTTTTGAGAATGAGCATCAGCTGGGAACCAAACCAAAAGAAATCGATGTTCTGATCATCAAAAAGGACAAGGGTCGGGTAATCCGAAAGAATATCGGGCGGATTTTCCGACAACATAATATCGTGGAATATAAAAGTCCCCTGGATTATCTGAGTATCGATGATTTTTATAAGGTGTATGGGTATACCTGTTTTTACAAATCCGATACCAGTCAGATGGACAGCATTCCGATAGAAGAACTTACGATTACTCTGGTAACAGGAAAGTATCCACGAAAATTGATTCACCACTTGAAAACAAAACTGAGATATCAAGTAAAAAAAGCGGAAAGCGGGATTTATTATGTAACGGGAGATAAAATTCCGATTCAGATTATTGTAACAAAAGAACTGACAGAAGCTGAAAATCTGTGGCTGAAAAGTCTGACCAATGAACTGGAACAGAATGAGACCGCAGAAAAATTATTGGAAGAATATTCAAAAAATCAGGCAAATGCACTGTATCGCTCCGTCATGGAATTGATCGTGCGGGCCAACAAACAGAAGTTTGAGGAGGTAAAAGGAATGTGTGATGCACTGCGGGAATTGATGAAAGATGAGATTGATGCGGAAGTGAACAAGCGCTTGGAAATAACTAAAAAGGAGAGCTCTGAAGCAGTAGAAAAACGAATCAATGCTCTGAATCTGGCGCTTTCTAAGGCAGACCGGATAGCTGATATTATAAAGGCAGCAGAGGATCATGATTATCAGCAGAAATTATTCGAGGAATTTGGTCTGTAGAGGAGAGAAAAATGAAGTACAATCATGAGCTGATCGTGCCGGATGAGGGGCTGCCCTTCAAGATGTTTATTTTTGAGGGCAAGGATGGCAATTATAAGCGTGAGATGCACTGGCATCGTTCTGTGGAGATTTTTGCGGTCTGTGAGGGGGAACTTTGTTTCTATATCAAAGAGAAGCCGTATCCTCTTGTGCAGGGAGAATTTATGATCGTGAATTCCAACGAAGTTCATTCCGTGCATTCTCCAAAGCCGAACCAGACGATTGTATTGCAGATACCGATCCGGTTGTTTGAGAATTATTTTACGGGAGAAGGATTCATCTGGTTTACACACAATCCGGTGGATCGGGATGAACGGCTGATGGAGTTGATCCGCCAGATGTATGAGGTGTACATAAAAAAAGAGCGTGGCTATGAAATGGAAGTGAAAGGTCTGTTTTATCTTGTGATGCATTTGCTGGTATCTGAGTATCAGCGGATTGATGTGACCGAGGCGCAGCTTCGGGACAATAAAAATCTGAACCGTCTTTCTACGATTACATCCTATATTAAAGAAAATTATGCATCAGAAATGACACTGGAGAGTCTGGCGAAGATTTTTGGATATTCTCCGACCTATCTTTCAAGGATGTTTCAGAAATATGCGGGGGTAAATTTTAAAGCCTATCTGCAGGATATCCGGTTGAGATATGCATGGAAGGAAGTCAAAGACAGTGATAAGACCTTAAGTGAGATCGCTATGGAGAATGGTTTTCCAAACAGCAAGGCGCTCGCCAGATCATTTCAGAAAAAATACGGGATGCTTCCAAGCGAATATCGAAAAAGAGAGAAGTGACTGTTCACAATAACAAAGAGCAAGAAATTGACATAAAATAGATAAATAATAGGTCGCAGAAGCGAAAAAAAGTTGATAAAATGACCTCAATGGGAAACTTGGAGACAGGTTTTTGATTGGAGGTCATTTTTTATGGAAATTCAGAAAGTTACAGATACCGCATTTGCCAAATATGGAAAAGTGATGTCAGATATTCCGGTAGAGCGGATCTTAAAAGAGATGGAACACACGCCGCTTCCGGAAGATGTGATTTATGTTCCGTCTGTGGAAGCGCTGGAAGTACTTCCGGATGCGGTGGCAGTCAGAGAAAAAGGATTTGGAGGGCTGCCGATTCAGATTGGGTATTGTAATGGGAGAAATGTGAAGTTGAATGCACTGGAGTATCACAGATCCTCAGAGATTGATATCGCAGTGACAGATTTGATCCTGCTGCTTGGATGTCAGCAGGACATCAAAGAAGATACCTATGATACAGCTCTCGTGGAGGCGTTTTTCGTACCGGCAGGAACGGCAGTGGAATTGTATGCGACTACGTTACATTATGCACCATGTAATGCAAAAGCAGGCGGTTTCCGATGTGTGGTCGTACTTCCGAAGGGAACGAATGAGGCACTTCCGTTTGCACCGGAAGCAAAGGGCGAGAGCAGACTTTTGACAGCAGTGAACAAGTGGCTGATCGCGCACGAAGACGCAGAGATTGAGGGTGCGGTGAACGGCTTAAAAGGTGAAAATATTACAATTGTGTAAAAATAAAAAGCAAATAGAAAGGATGGTAACAGTATGAGTAACATGCCAGAATTAAAAATCGGAGTCGTTGCAGTGAGCAGAGATTGTTTTCCGGAGAGTCTTTCCGTGACAAGAAGGGAAAATCTGATCAAAGCATATAAAGAAAAATATGGAGAGGCGGATATTTATGAGTGTCCGATCTGTATCGTGGAAAGTGAGATCCACATGGTGCAGGCACTGGAGGACATTAAAAATGCAGGATGTAATGCACTTGTTGTGTATCTTGGAAACTTCGGACCGGAGATCGCAGAGACATTGCTTGCAAAACATTTTGACGGACCGAAGATGTTTATCGCAGCAGCAGAAGAGCGCGGAGACAACCTGGTTCAGGGAAGAGGCGATGCTTACTGTGGTATGCTCAATGCAAGCTATAATCTGAAACTTAGAAATGTAAAGGCCTACATTCCGGAGTATCCGGTAGGAAATGCAGAGGAATGTGCGGACATGATCGCAGAGTTTCGTCCGATCGCAAGAGCTGTCATCGGACTGAACAGCTTAAAGATCATCAGCTTTGGACCGCGTCCGTTAAATTTCCTCGCATGTAATGCACCGATCCAGCAGTTGTACAATCTGGGAGTTGAGATCGAAGAAAACTCAGAGCTGGATTTATTTGAGGCATTCCATAAACATGATGGAGATGAAAGAATTCCGGAAATCGTAAAAGAGATGGAAGAAGAACTGGGAGCGGGCAATAAGAAACCTGAGATCCTCGCGAAACTGGCACAGTATGAACTGACCTTGAAAGACTGGGTAGAAGAGCACAGAGGATACAGAAAATATGTAGCAATCGCAGGAAAATGCTGGCCGGCGTTCCAGACACAGTTCGGATTTGTTCCATGTTATGTCAACAGCCGTCTGACAGCACAGGGAATTCCGGTATCCTGTGAAGTAGATATCTACGGTGCACTGAGCGAATTTATCGGAACAGTTGTCAGTGAAGATACTGTGACACTTCTGGATATCAACAATACAGTACCGAATGACATGTACAAAGAAGATATCGAAGGCAAGTTCCCATATACACAGAAAGATACATTTATGGGATTCCACTGTGGAAACACAGCGTCCTCCAAGCTGTCATTCTGTGAGATGAAATACCAGATGATCATGGCGAGAGCGCTTCCGGAAGAGGTGACACAGGGAACTCTGGAAGGAGACATCATCCCTGGAGATATTACATTCTTCCGTCTGCAGAGTACGGCAGACTGCAAGCTGCGCGCTTATATTGCACAGGGAGAAGTACTTCCGGTGCCGACACGCTCCTTTGGATCCATTGGAATTTTCGCAATTCCGGAGATGGGAAGATTTTACCGTCATGTTCTGATCGAAGGCAATTATCCGCATCACGGAGCAGTTGCATTTGGAAAATGGGGCAAGGCATTGTTTGAAGTATTCAAATATATCGGAGTGGATGTCAGTGAGATCGGATATAATCAGCCAAAAGGTGTCAGATATCCAACGGAAAATCCTTGGAATGAGTAGAGTGGGAGGAAGCGTATGTTATACATAGGTGTGGATCTTGGAACATCAGCAGTGAAATTGCTGCTGATGGATGAGAACGGCAATATTCACAAAATTGTATCCAGAGAGTATCCGCTGTATTTCCCACATCCGGGCTGGTCAGAACAGAAACCTGAGGACTGGTTTGCCCAGAGTATGGAAGGAATCCGTGAACTGACAGCAGAGTGTGACAAAAGTCAGGTCAGAGGAATCAGTTTTGGCGGTCAGATGCATGGTCTGGTGGTACTCGATGAGGCGGACCATGTGCTTCGTCCGGCAATCCTCTGGAATGACGGACGAACAGAGGAAGAGACGGATTATTTAAATCAGGTGATCGGCAAGGAAACACTGTCCAAATATACAGCCAATATTGCATTTGCCGGGTTCACGGCTCCAAAGATCCTGTGGATGAAAAATCATGAACCGGAGTTGTATGAAAAGATCGCAAAGATCATGCTGCCAAAAGATTATCTGGCATATAAGCTGTCCGGTACTTTTTGTACCGAATATTCGGACGCATCGGGGATGCTGCTTTTAGATGTACAGAATAAATGCTGGTCAAAAGAGATGTTGGATATCTGCGGAATCAGGGAAGAGCAGCTGCCAAAGCTTTATGAAAGTTATGAAGTGGTTGGCAATCTGAAACCGGAAATTGCAGAAGAACTGGGACTTGGCACAGATGTAAAAGTCATTGCAGGCGCCGGGGACAATGCGGCTGCGGCAGTGGGAACCGGAACAGTAGGAGACGGTCAGTGCAATATTTCTCTTGGAACTTCCGGTACAATCTTTATATCAAGCAAGACGTTCGGTGTGGATCAGTACAATGCGCTGCATTCATTTGCACATGCAGACGGCAATTATCATCTGATGGGATGTATGCTCAGTGCGGCATCCTGCAATAAATGGTGGATGGATGAAATTTTAAAGACAAAAGAGTATGCAAAAGAGCAGGAAGAGATTGTAAAGCTGGGTGAAAATCAGGTGTTCTATCTGCCTTATCTTATGGGAGAGCGATCCCCTCATAATGATCCGTCTGCAAGAGCTGCATTTATCGGGATGTCCATGGACACCACACGTGAAGAGATGACGCAGGCAGTTCTGGAAGGCGTTGCATTTGGACTTCGTGATTCTCTGGAAGTGGCGAGAAATCTTGGAATTCAGATTGAACGCACGAAGATCTGCGGAGGCGGAGCAAAGAGTCTGCTCTGGAAAAAGATCATTGCAAATGTGATGAATCTGAAAGTCGATGTGATCGAAAGTGAGGAAGGTCCCGGATACGGTGCTGCGATTCTGGCAGCAGTCGGATGCGGAGAATTTGAAAATGTGGAAAGCGCTGTGGATAAACTGATCCATGTGGTGGAAACTGTGGAGCCGGAAGCAGAGCTTGTGGAAAAGTATGAAGAACGCTACCAGAAATTCAAAAAATACTATCCGGCATTAAAAGGATTGTTTTAATTGTGAAGAAAATGGTACATGCTAGAAAGTGGATAGTTCTAAACAGGGGCAAGTATGACTCATGCGAGTCGCTTTGCCCCTGTAATTTTTCTATAAAAAGAAAAAGATAGATAACAACTGCTATCTTACGAGAAAATTCTTAATCATTCAGAAATATCTTGCAGGAGTTTTTAAAAAAGTTTTTTCCGAAAAACAATGGTTTCATATTGGCGAATATTACCGTTCTTATTTCCGTAGATGATATCCCCCTTTTTTGGCAGTACTATGTTGATATTGCGGTATGAGAAATTTTGTATAAAGATATATTCGTATTCATCATCTGTCCGACTTGTTACCTCAATCCCATCAGGAATTGTATTTAGAATAGAATGAATATGATGTTTAGCTAAAATTTTGGCATAAAAATCATGGTAAAAAAGTTCTTCTGCGTCGGTACAGATGTAGTAAGCATATCCCTTACCATACTGATTGACGGTCAGTGCAGGTGTGCCTTGATAAAAATCCTTTCCGTAATTCATGAGTGGTGTGGCACCGTTGAGTTGAATTAAATCGCAAAGATTTTTACATTTATAGGACGTATTCAGCTGCAAAGAATTTTCAGTGACTGGAATGAGTAAATTCTCTTCCCATTCATAGAGTCCGTCAATTTCTTTACTTCTAAGTCCCAATACATCGAGCAAGCCATGTGGAGTTCCCTCGAGGTAGCACAGATCAGTTTCATTTACGATTCCACTCCAGTATGTCATGATTAGTATCCCGCCATTTTCAACGAAAGTACGTAACTTTATTTCGATGCCAGCTCGAAACATATATAACATTGGTGCAACCACGAGTTTATAAGAATCAAGGGATTGCTCCATGTTAATGATATCTATATTGAGGGCAGCTTTTCGAAGCGTCTGATAGGATTTTAAGACACTTTCATGGTAGAAAAGCCCTTCATTTCGTGGTCCTTTCGCGTCTTCCATAGCCCATCTGTTTTCCATGTCATAAATAATGGCAGCAGATGAATCTACTTTGCTTCCAATAACTTGTTTTAATTCTATGAGGGATGCACCAGTTTCAGTTACCTCGTTGAAAACGCGTGTATCAGATCCTCCATAATGATCAATGACCGCTCCATGGAATTTTTCGAAACTTCCACGACTCTGTCTGATTTGGAAATATTGTACGCTATTCGAACCGTGTGCAACTGCTTGTAGAGAAGCAGATTGTAACAATCCAGGTTTTTTGAGTTTACTTACTGTTTGCCAGTTTGGACTGGAAGGGCAGGATTCCATCAAAAGGAATGGTTTCTGTTTCATACTACGCATGAGATCATGCTGCATTGCTGTATCGTATGCTGTACAAATTTCCTCTTCTTTATTCCATGCAGGATAGCTGTCCCAAGATACATAATCAATGTGTTTTGCCATATTGTAGTAGTTTAAGCCTTTATAATCATTCATAAAATTAGTTGTAACGGGCTGAGTTGCACCGGCATCTCGTAGAGAATGTATCTCTTCGCACATAAAATCAATTGTCTGATCTGTTACAAATCGTTTCCAATCAAGATTGAGGCCGTGTAACCCATGGTCTCCTATTGAAGAGGGACTTTCAACTTGATTGAATGAATTATAGGTGTGACTCCAAAAGGTTGTCCACCATGCTTGATTCAGGCTGCCGATATCTTTATATTTGTTTCTCAGCCAATTGCGAAAAGCTTCCTGACATAATGGACAGTGACATTCATCTCTGTATTCATTGGAAATATGCCATAAAATCACTCCCGGATGATTTTTAAATGTTTCAGCCAACTTCTGGTTGATGATTCGAACCCGTTCTCTGTAAGCCGGTGAAGTGTAGCAATGATTATGTCGCTCTCCATATAGTTGACGGGTACGGTCTTCACGAACACGGAGAACTTCGGGGTATGTTTCAGCCAACCAGCGAGGACGGGATCCAGAGGGGGTGGCAAGTATGACTTGAATGCCATTGTCGTAGAGTTTATCAATTATGTCAATCAGCCAGTTGAAATTAAAGCAATCCTTTATTGGTTCTAAGGTAGACCAAGAGAAAACGCCAAGTGTTACCGTATTTATGTGTGCTTTTTTCATAAGAAGTAAATCCTGTTTGAAAATATCGGGTCTATCCAACCATTGTTCTGGATTATAATCACCGCCATAGATAAATCTATCAATATTTAAATAATTTTGACTCATTCTTGTTATCCCTTCTATCAGTAGCAATAAATTTGTTATAAAATGCAGTTTAAGAGTTTTACTTAATTTATGCAATAATAAATGTAAGGTTAAGTGGTTACATTTTTGCACAGCAAACTGGCGAAAAAAAGAATTTTTAAAATTTGCAAGTTGGTGTAGAATGAGGGCATCACAAAGAGGAAGGAGAGTAAGGATGAGACCCAGGTATCATATTTCACCAGAACACGGTTTTTTGAATGATCCAAACGGTCTGACACAATTTCGTGGAAAGTATCATGTGTTTTACCAGTGGCTGCCGGATGTTGTTCCACAGGGTAATAAGCAATGGAGACATTGTATTTCAGACGACCTGGTGCATTGGACGGATGAGGGAAGCACATTACAACCCAAGGAGTGGTATGAAAAGAATGGTTGCTATTCAGGATCGGGTATTGCAACAGAAGATGCATACTTTTTGTTCTATACAGGTAATGTAAGAGATGCTGAAGGAGGGAGAGAAACATATCAGTGTGTTGCTGTATCTGACGATGGGAAGTCTTTCCGGAAAAAGGGCCCCTTGATTTATCTGCCAGATGGATACACAGCACATTTTCGTGATCCGAAAGTATGGAAGAAAAATGACAGATGGTGGATGGTTGTAGGAGCACAGACAAAAGAATTGAAAGGCAATGTGGCAATATTTGAGTCGAATGACCTGAAAAAATGGGATTACCGGGGAAATCTGCTGGATACTTCGATGGACTGGGGGTATATGTGCGAATGTCCTGATGTAATGGATATAGAACAACAATTTCTGGTAGTCAGTTGTCAGAAAGAAACCGGGTGTAAAGGAATCGTTTTTAGTGGAAGGATGGACTACGCTGAAGCAAAATTTCAATTACAGGATGAGGGGAATTTGCTGGATGAAGGATTAGATTTCTATGCGCCACAGAGTTTTGTAGATGAATCAGGACGATGCATTTTAATTGGATGGCTTGGTGCAGGTGAGTTGGAGTATCAGATGAGTCAGCCTACGGTAGAAGAGGGGTGGCTGCATGCACTGACAATTCCAAGAGAGTTGTTTATACAGAATGGAAAACTTCATCAGAGGCCGGTTAAGGAATTCGAGCGTATCAGAAGACATGAGCGGGTGATCGAAGCAGAAGGATACACTTTCATTGATCAGGAAACATGGAGCGTGGAATTACTGGCAGAGCAGTTATCCAGTCAAAAAATTTCTTTTAATTTTGGGAATGTATTGAAAATTTATTTTGATAATAACAATTTGCTTATTCAAAGAAAACATTGGAATATGAAAGGATATGATGAAGTACAAGTGGAGATTTCTGAGCTTGAAAATATCCAGGTGTTTTTAGATCAGTCTACAGCAGAAATTTTTGTGAATAATGGAGAAAAAGTATTTACATTCAAAGCTTTCTTTACAGATGAGAAAGGGATTGAAATTGAATCTGAACAAACAATTTTGTAAAATTTTATATCTAATTTTTGATTATCCGTATAAACACTATACTTTCAAATATTTTGAAGTATAGAAAAGCACTCATTTTACCACGAATTTACCATAATTAAACGAGCCTTGATATGACTATAAATAACACTAAAAAGACATCATTGACACCTAAACGGTGTCTTTTTTAAAAGCAGTCAATCATAAGACCAACTGCTTTGTAAATATAGATATTAAATTGTTAAGCTGAGATTTTACTTAGATTTATCTTTCACTGGTTTGCTATTTTCATCATTTTCTCCTTCAAGCCATGCCATTATGCCAAAGTTACAAAATGGATAAATTATTACTTCTTTATAAACTTCTTGCTCACAACGAGGGCAGATGACATATTCTTCACTTTTTACATTTTTTAATTACCGAAATGCCCTTTTTTATTTGCAAATTACATGTCTTATAGCTTACCATGTTTTTCGTATCTTGCGACTCTTGATATTTTGTTATCCTCATCTACAAATACTACTTTAGGTGGATTTTTCTTTACCTCTTCTGGAGTCATCTGTGCATAGCACATTATGATTATCTTATCACCTGTCTGAACACATCTTGCAGCAGCTCCATTGAGACATATCATTCCGCTGCCTCTTTCTCCTGCAATTGTGTATGTCTCAAATCTGTTCCCATTATTTATATCTACGATACTTACCTTTTCATACTCCAAAATTCCGGCACTGTCAAGTAAGTCTTCGTCTACAGTGATGCTTCCTACATAATCAAGTTCTGCTTGAACTACTGTAGCTCTGTGTATCTTCCCCTTTAACATTTCAAATGTCATATTTAACCCCCGTTTAACCTTCGTAAATAAAGTTGTCAATCAATCTGGTTTTGCCGATATAAACTGCCATGGCAACTAGTACTGGTGCTGTCATCTCCTTGACCGGTTTAACTGAAACAGCGTCTACAGCCTGAACATAATCTATTTTCGCCATAGGCTCAGTTTCAATAAGCTTAATCATTTCTGATACAATTTTATCTGTATCTTTTTCTCCTGCTTTTGCCATATCTTCTCCGAGCTTAACTGCTTTGCTTAAAATTAGTGCCGCCTTTCTCTCATCTTTGCTTAGATATGTATTTCTTGAACTCTTTGCAAGACCATCCTCTTCTCTAACTATAGGGCAGCCCACAATTTCGATATCAAAGTTCAAATCTCTAACCATTCTTTTTATAATCGCAAGCTGCTGTGCATCCTTTTGACCAAAGTAAGCTCTGTCGGGATTTACAATATTAAAAAGTTTAGATACTACTGTGCCTACACCCCTGAAATGTATTGGTCGTGATTTTCCACAAAGTTCCTCTGAAAGACTTTCTATGTTTACATATGTTGAAAAATCGTCAAAATACATATTTTCCGGCTCAGGATTAAATATTAAATTAGCACCTGCCTCCTCACATAGCATAGTATCCCTTTCCAAATCCCTCGGATAGCTTTCCAAATCTTCCCCTACTCCAAATTGAGTCGGATTTACAAAATCACTGACAACAACTCTATCGTTTTCTGAAACAGCCCTTGTAATTAAACTCTTATGTCCTTCGTGCAAAAATCCCATAGTAGGAACAAGACCTACTGTAAGACCTTCTTTCTTCCATTCTTTGACTATAACTCTCACTTCATCTACGGTTTTTACTATTTTCATCGTTCTATCTCCTAATATAACTTGTTAATTACATCTTCTGAAATTTTAAATGTGTGTTCAGGTGCTGGAAAGCTTCCCTGTTTAGTTTCTTCTATATATGCAGCAAAGGCTTCTTTCATTACATCTCCTACCTTTGCGAATTGTTTTACGAATTTAGGTGTAAAGTCAGAGACCATTCCAAGCATGTCCTGATAAACGAGAATCTGTCCATCGCAGCCAGATCCTGCACCTATTCCTATTGTAGGAATATTAATGCTTTCAGAAATAATTTCCGCTAATTTTGCAGGTACGCATTCCAAAACAATCGCAAATGCTCCTGCTTCTTCAACAGCTTTTGCCTCTTCAATGAGTTTCTTTGCTCCCTCTTCACTTTTTCCCTGAACTTTAAAGCCTCCAAAAACGTTCACTGACTGAGGTGTAAGTCCAATATGTGCCATAACAGGAATTGAAGCAGCTGTAATAGCTTTAATCTGTGGACAAACAGAGGCTCCACCTTCTAGCTTTACTGCTTGACATCTTCCTTCTTTCATAAGTCTTCCTGCGTTATACATGGCCTCTTCAATTGAAACTTGATATGACATAAACGGCATATCTCCAACTACTAAGGCATCTTTGGCACCTCTTGTAACTGCTCTTGTATGGTGAATCATATCTTCCATTGTTACCGGCAAAGTATTTTCGTATCCGAGCATAACCATGCCAAGAGAATCTCCAACGAGAATACCGTTAATACCTGACTGATCCATCAATTTAGCTGTCGAATAGTCATAGGCTGTCAGCATTGTAATCTTATCGCCCTTAACCTTCTGTTCTTTAAAAGTGGATACTGTGTTTTTCATTTTTAATTACCTCCGTCATCTTCAAATAGTCACTGTCTAAATGTTTTTCCTGTGCAATACTGAGAAGCTTTTCTGAAAGCAAAAGATATATCATCTCATATCCCACCTTTTCCTCAGACTCGTTTATCCATGCTGCCTCAATAGCTTCAATGTGTTTTGTGATAGTCGACAAATCATTTCGCTCAACAGGACCTGTGAGGGCAGCCGCAACTCCTTTTTCTGCCAATGTGTCGGCATTTCCAGTAAACAAAGGCACTAAGGCTTTCTTTGCATCTTTTTTATCAAAGCCGCATTTTACAAGCATTTCAGCCCCCACTTGAAAAAGTCCGTTTACGAGATTGCTTACAACTACTGCACCGCAGTGGTAAAGAGATTTATTTTCCGCTCCCATTGCGATTACCTTATTTCCTGCTCGCTCAAAGATACTCTTAATCTCATCTAGATTCTCTGCCGAACCCTCCACAGTAAAATAAGCCTTATTCAAGTGTTTCCATGATTCGCACTTATCACTTATTGCATATAGGGGATGTACCGAATAGATATTTGCACCGAGGTTTTCACCATCAAAAAAAACGGTAGATGAAATCGAACCGCTGCAATGACAAATATTTTTATTTTTAATATCCAGATTCTTCATATAATCCCATACTTTGCTTATTTGTCCATCAGGCACAGTAATAAACAGGGTATCACTGTCACTTAAGATATTCTCTATACTCTTATATAGTTTTGTGTTAGTAAAATCTGCTGCTGATTTAGCTGATTCCGGTGATTTGCTGAAGTAACCTGTAATCTCTACGCCGTTTTCCTTCAGGTATTTTCCAAGGGAAAATCCTACTTTCCCCGCTCCGATAAATCCTGCTCTCATATCGATCACTCCTTTCTGGGAAGTGACAATCATGAAAATCTGCATGGCTGAGGTCTCGTTCAAACTGATACAATCCTCATGGCTTAAAAATAAAAAATATGTGGTATAGTTTCTGTTCGAATACTATCTACCCATTACTATAGCACCTATTTAAGTGATTGTACAGAGAAAAAAACAAGGCACCACTCTAACTAATTTATCATTAAAGTGATGCTAATATAAATCGTGTTATTTAGCTTTTCTGTATTTAATCATTTTCACAATCTGAATTATCAAAGTCGGGATAAAAATATAAAGCATGACAAAACACTTCTTCATTTTTCGCTTGATTACCCACCACAGAAAAGAAAGAACCCTGTAAAGAGCCTTACCACCATTGGTGGTGCTTTGCACTCTTGATTGGGCTTTTTGTTTGCTGTATCTTTCATGCAAGAGGAAAATTAAAGCCCTCTATTCCATTTCTCTGAAGATTTGGAAAGGAAAGGTGAGTAATGATGGAACAGACCATGAATTATGTAAAACCGGAACTGATTGTTGTAGCAGTAGTACTGTATTTTATTGGAATGGGATTAAAACAGTCTCAGACAGTAAAGGATAAGTACATCCCACTTATTTTAGGCGGTATTGGCATTGTATTGTGTGCAGTGTGGGTGATTGCATCTTGCCCGATCAGTACCGGACAGGAGATTGCAATGGCGGTATTTACAGCAATCGTACAGGGGATTTTAGTGGCTGGTCTGAGTACATATGTGAATCAGGCAATTAAGCAGATGCATAAGGAAGAATAAAATAGATTGAACCATGAAGAAAAGCATGGTATGATAAAAAACAGAACAACCGTGTTACAGGGTGGCTGACCTCTATTCTACATAGAATGGGGTGGTGCTGATGGACAAGAAACCGTTTGATTTTAAAGACCTTATGGCATTTGGAATGTTCATTCTGGCATTGCTGACATTCGTATTTACGTTTATCAGATAATGTTTTGAGCATAGAAAAACCACCCTCTAAACTTTGACCGAGTGCCGAGGGTGGCAATTCTATGATTTGTCACTAATGCTATGAGGTCAACCCCTTGTGGGCGGTTGTTCCTTTGAATATAATATACCATTTTTAACAAGGTTATTCAAGAAAAAAGTGAAAGTGGGTGGTTTGCATGGCAGTATTAAAAGCGTCAGATAATTCCGAAATGATTATTTCTTGTAAATGTGGATGTGATGATGGGCTTAGGATCAAAATAGAAAAAGATGAAGAAGATTATTGTTTTATGACTTATTTAAGCGGAAACTGGTATAAGGAGCAGGCGGGATTTATTAAAAAGTTAAAGAAAATTTGGGCTATCATACGGAATAAGGATTTTTATTATTCTGAAATTATACTCAATAAGAAAGATTGGGAAGAGTATAAAAAGTGGATCAATGAAAAATGAAAAAATATTATCAAGAGGGCTTGGAAACAGGCTCTCTTTTATTGCACAACAGGAGGTGAGAACATGAGAGAACAGAACGAATTCGGAAGAATAACAGCGGAAGAACTGGAAAAAGCATTTGAAACGGAAGAACAGGAGGAAGAGAAAGAATGAAAATTGGCTTAAGGGGAGGGCATTCCCCAAATTGTAAAGGTGCAATAGGTCTGATCGATGAACAGGCGGAAGTGCGGAAGATCTACAACGAACTTGTACCGATGCTACAGGCAGTCGGACATACTGTGATTGATTGTAATTCCAACGCATCGAATGTGTCTGGTGAGTTGTCTGACGGCACAAATAAGGCGAATGGAGCAGGATGCGATATCTATGTCACTCTGCACATGAACGCCGCAGGAGCGGCATCAGCAGGGGGCACAGAGGTGTGGTTATATGATGCATCTAACCAGACCATGAACACGATCGCAAGCAACATCTGTAATAATTTTGCAGGAAAAGGATTTACTAACCGTGGTGTAAAGTACAGTTCGGGATACCATGATCTGAATGCATCTAATATGCCTGGCATGATCGTAGAGACATTATTTTGCACCGGCACAGATGATGTAGCACGGTATCGTAGTTTAGGCACAAAAGGAATTGCGGAGCCGATTGCAAAGGCAATCGACAGTAGAGCGTCTGCATGCAGCGAACAAAAAAATAACCAGAATACAGGAATCGAACAGGAAGGAGAAGAAGAGATGAAATGTTTATTTACAGTAGAGGGAAAAGGTGCAGTGTATTATTTTGACGGTCAAAAAGTAATAACATTGGGTCATCCAGACGAATTAAAAATCATCCAGCAGATTTACAAGGACAACAATGGTAAGGACATGCCGTGTTACAAGTGGAGTCCTAAAGCGCCATGGTATGCAAGGCTCATGTCGGTAATTTACAGTAAAGAGACCACATCTATTTAATAAAAATCCCCTCGGAGATCGTTCTCTGAGGGGTGAATATTGTATCATCTTTCGTGTTGCATATCGTGTTGCATATCAGTGTAAAATGCAACACAAATTATAAAATATTATATTTTTTATAAAATAGTATATCCGATAAAGCCAATAAAAAAGGGAATCTGCGATTTCTCGCCGTTCCCTTCAAAATGGACCTGGCGGGAGTCGAACCCGCGTCCAAAAGCCTATCCCATGTACTTCTACTATCATAGTCAGTTCTTTTTGATTCCCCCGACTGCACGAAAACGGACATCCTTACAGCTTCGGTAGCTTCATGATACGCCTGACAGCTCAAAGCTTTGCTGCCATCGTTTCTCACAAAAGTCGATGCCAGATTCTCAAGGTGTGAGTGCCCTGAGGCTGACAAGCAGCAACTAGGCTGCTAACGCGTAATTTTCGTCTGCGTTTAATTTTAAGTTTGCGATTTGACGCATCTGCCTGCGGATAGCTTCTCCATCTTCAAGACCCCTGTCGAAACCAGTACAAGCCCTGAATCATACGGTTTATCACCGTTCTACTTATAATATAGGAGAATCTGATAAAAAGTCAAGGGGAAACTTGTAACAGATTTGGATTTTTCGTTTATTTTCTGGAAAATTGTGATAAGATATAAAATAGGTTTTGAAAAAACAAAAGCAGCGGGAGTTTTGATTGAAGAAAGGGGAGAGCATATGCCGACAACGTATACACATTATCGATTTGGAAAAGATGTTCTGGATGCACTTCCGAGAAGAATCCGGACGGCAATGGAGACAAACAGAGAATTATTTGACATCGGTCTGCACGGACCGGATATTTTGTTTTATTATAGAGCGCTGATTCCCAATTCTGTGAGCGGACAGGGATATGGAATGCATAAGCAGATGGCGGATTTGTTCTTTGAAAGGGCGAAAAAGGTAATCGCCGATGCAGATGACAAAACTATGAGCAGGGCTTATATCTATGGCTTTATCTGCCATTTTGCGCTGGACAGTGAGTGTCATCCTTATGTAGAAAAGATGATCCAGAAAAGTGGAATCGGTCATTCAGAGATTGAGATGGAGTTTGATCGTTATCTGTTGACAGAGGACAAATTTGATCCTTTGACTTACAGGCAGACGGAGCATATTCACGCTACTGAGAAAAATGCAAAGGTAGTCGCGCCGTTTTTTGATCATGTGACTGCCCAGCAGGCGAGAAAAGCACTGAAAGGGATGCAGTTGTGCCATAAAGCGTTGTATGCACCGGGAAAAACAAAGAGAAATCTGTTGTTTGGAGCAATGAAGACAGCAGGACAGTATGACAAGTTCCATGGGCTGGTGATGAGTGAAGAACCGAATCCAAAATGCAGGGAATACTGTCTGTTATTGAATAAATTGTATGAGGGTGCAATCCCTGTGGCAGTAGATTTGATCATGAAGTATCAGAATTATCTGCTTGGAACCGGTGATCTTCCGAAACGGTTTCACTGTACGTTCGGGGCAGGTGACAAGTGGGAGGAACTGGTGCTGTGAGAAAGAAGGCATGGACGTTTGGCATTCTGACAGGACTGCTGTTGTCTGTGCTCTGCCCGTTTACAGTACAAGCTCAGATTGCATCACCGCAGGCGTTTCAAAATCTGTCCTGGAAGATGGTGAAGGAAGAGTCGATCGAAACAGAACATGGAGTAGTACAGTCCATATGTGCGACAGACGATTACATCGTTTGTCTGGAAAACGTGCTGGATGGAAGTGGACAGCCGGATATTGTAAAGGCATACTATCGCAATGACAAGGATAAAAACGGCAATCCGGTCGAGCAGTATTCCCTTGCAATGCAGGTACAGGAGACAGATTATGAACATGCCAATGGAATGGCATATAATCCGAATACCAATGAGATCGCGGTCAGTCTTTATACCAGTTATCAGAAGGAAAACAGAGGATGTCTTTTTATCATGGATGCAGATACACTGAAATTCAAGCGCAAGGTGAAAGTGACAGATTCCTATAATATCCTGGGAATCGGTTATGATTCGGCAAATGACAGGTATGTGATCCAGACAAATGCAGATGGAGGATATCAGTTTAAGATTTTAAATAATGAGTTTCAGGTCACAGAAGACCTGGGAGATCTGGGCGGTTATGCAGGGGATGGAAATTATCAGGATCTGTGCGTGACAGAAGATTATGTTTTGAATTTTCCTCTGACACTGTTCTCGGGAAATGGTGATTTTCTGAATGTATACTCTCTTTCTGAAAAGAAACTGCTGTATTATGAAAAGCTGGATTTTCAGTTTGAGGATAATGTCACCAGTGATGAGCCGGAATCAATCTGCGAGTTAGATCCGGGAGTCTTTCTGGCGGTTGTGAATGTCACATTATCTGACGGGACAAAGAAGGTCAGATTGTACAGGATGGAAGTGCCTTACCAGTATGAGGTTGAAGTAAAGGTTCAGGTTGGGGAGGACAAGCCGTCAGTTTCCAGGAAAACAGTGCTGCGCGGAGAAGCATTTGAGGCAGATTATCCGGAGAAAGAAGGATACAGAATCGCTTCAGTTAAGATTGATAAAAAAGAGATCGATCTGGAAAAGTATCAAAGCAAATATACTTTGAAATCCGTACAGGGGGCACATACGATTTCTATCGTTTATGAAAAGAAACTCGCAATGTGGAAGATCATACTGCCTGTTTGTGTCGGAGTGGTACTTTTGTCAGCGGGCTTTGTCTTTTACTTAAGAGTCCTGCAGATACGGCGGATCCGCAGGCGCAAACTGGAAGCGGAAAAACGCCGCAGAGCGCGAATCAAATGGCACAACGACGAGTGGAATATCGACGAAATTTATTGAATTTTCAGAAACAGTTCATAAAAAAAGAACTGTTTCTTTTTTTGCCTCATGCTATAATAAAGCGGAAAGGATGGGTAATGTATGGACACATTTGTAAAGTTGGAAAATATTACAAAGATTTATCATATGGGAGAAGTAGAGATCCGGGCAGTAGACGGAATCGATTTCTCGATACAAAAAGGTGAATTTGTAGTGATTGTAGGCCCAAGTGGGGCAGGAAAGACGACGGTTTTGAATATACTTGGCGGGATGGATACTGCCAGTGGCGGTCGGATCACAGTGGACGGTCAGGATATTACAAAGTACAGTGAGAGGCAGCTGACGGGATACCGGCGGGACGATATCGGGTTTGTGTTTCAGTTTTATAATCTGATCCCGAATCTGACTGCTCTGGAGAATGTAGAGATGGCGCTTCAGATCTGCCGAAATCCGCTGGATGCAAGAGCAGTATTAAAAGAAGTCGGACTGGAGGAGCGAATGGACAATTTCCCGGCACAGCTTTCCGGGGGAGAGCAGCAGAGAGTTTCTATCGCAAGAGCTCTGGCTAAAAATCCAAAGCTTCTTCTATGTGATGAGCCCACCGGAGCGCTGGATTATAATACCGGAAAGGCGATCCTGAAGCTTTTGCAGGAGATGTGCAGGGAAAAGGGAATGACGGTGATCGTGATCACACACAACTCGGCACTGGCACCGATGGCCGACCGTCTGATCAAGATCAAAAACGGAAAAGTATCCAGTATGAAAGTAAACGAGAATCCGATATCCATAGATGAGATTGAGTGGTAGGGGGATGAGATGAGAAAAAAAGCACTGCGAAAAGATTTTTATATGGAAATACGAAAGAGCTTCGGAAGATTTCTCTCCATTTTTTTCATTGTTGCCATAGGAACTGCGTTTTTTTCGGGAATCCGGGCAGCGGAACCGGATATGCGCTTATCGGGAGACGCGTATTTTGACCAAAGTAAGCTGATGGATCTGCAGGTAATCAGTACGATGGGGCTGACAGCGGATGACTTGCAGGCGATACGGGAGATCAAGGGAGTGGAACAGGCACAGCCTGTCTATTCCATGGATGCATTGTGTGATGTGGACGGCAGTCAGAAGGTCGTACATATTTTTTCCTCTCAGGATGGGATAAATGAGCTGAAGGCAGAAAAGGGGCGTATGCCCGAGAAAGCGGACGAGTGCGTGGCAGATGCAGATTTTCTGGCATCCAGCGGATATCAGATCGGAGATAAAATCACATTTCTGAAGGATGAGGATACAGAAGTGACAGAAGAACTGACACAGAGCACCTTTCAGATCGTGGGAAGTGTGAGCAGTCCGGAGTACATTTCCTTTTCCAGAGGAAGCAGTATGATCGGAAACGGAAGTGTCAGTGGTTTTATATCAGTACTTCCGGAAAGCTTTCAGATGGATGCGTATACAGAAATTTCGATTCAGGTGAAAGGCGCAAAAGAAGAGACTGCTTTTACAAAAGAGTATGATAATCTGGTGGATGAGACAAAAAAGAAGGTGGAAGCGATCCAGTCGGAGCGTGAGGATATCCGTCGGGAAGAGCTGATGCAGCAGATGGATCAGAAGCAGGCAGAATTACTGGCAGAAGTTCCGCCGGAGGCGATGGAAATTGCAGCACCTCAGCTCCAACAGCAGATCGAGCAGCAAAAGACAAGCCTGGAACAGGGAAAGTGGTATGTAAATGACAGGGAAGATCTGACAGAGTACAGTGGATACGGAGAGAATGCCGACCGAATGCGGGCCATCGGGAGAGTATTTCCTGTTTTATTCTTTTTAGTTGCGGCGTTGATCAGTCTGACTTCTATGACGCGTATGGTGGAAGAGCAGAGGACTCAGATCGGAACACTCAAAGCGCTGGGATATTCCAGGCGCTCCATTGCCGGAAAATATTTGGGATATGCATTCTGGGCGACAGTGGGAGGCTGTGTGTTCGGTGTGCTGATTGGAGAAAAAATCCTTCCTTATATCATTGTGACAGCTTATGGAATTATGTATCCTCATATGAATACGGTTGTGATCCCATATAACCTTTATTATGGAGTTTCCGCGTCACTGACGGCTCTGTTGTGTACGATGGGAGCGACATTGTTCTCTTGCTATAAAGAATTGAGGGAACAGGCAGCAGAATTGATGCGTCCGCCTGCCCCGAAAAAAGGAAAACGAGTATTTCTGGAGAAGATTCCATCCTTGTGGAGCCAGTTCAATTTTATCTGGAAGGCAACAATCCGGAATCTGCTGCGTTATAAGAAGCGGTTTTTTATGACAGTGTTTGGAATTGGCGGGTGTATGGCTCTGCTTTTAGTGGGATTTGGCCTGCGGGATTCTATTGTTGATATTGCGAAGCTTCAGTATCATGAACTTCAGCTCTATGATGCCAATATTATTTTAAATACCAGCGCCAGTAAGCAGGAGCAGAATAATGTGGAACAGGAGTTGTACTGGAATGATCAGGTAGATAAGACTGCGGTGGGATATCTTGGTCAGATGAAGGTAAAACATGGGAACGAAGAACAGGAAGTATATCTGAATGTTCCGGAAGATCTGCAGGACTTTGAAGAAATGGTAGTATTTCGTGATCGCAGATCTTATACACAGTATGATCTGGAGACGGAAGGGGTAATCCTTACAGAGAAGACAGCGAAACTTCTGGAAGTAAAGGAAGGGGATACGATCACGCTCTGCCAGACAGGAAAAGAAGATGTCAAAGTAAAGGTCGGAAAGATCTGCGAAAATTATATCGGGCACTATCTGTATATGAGTCCTGAAATATACCAGTCTTTGTATGGGGAAGAGCCGCAGTATAACAGTGTGTATTTCCAGATGAAAAAAGGATATGAAGATCAGCTGGAGATTTTGGGAGAGGATATCTTGAAAGGAGAAGGAGCACTGAATATCAGCTATACAGATTCCATTGAAGATCAGCTGGATGACATGCTTGGAAGTCTGGATATTGTAATGGCAGTGCTGGCTATTTCGGCAGGGCTTTTGGCATTTGTCGTATTGTATAACCTCAACAGTATCAACATTACAGAGAGAAGAAGAGAACTGGCAACATTGAAGGTACTTGGATTTTATGATAATGAAGTATCGGCATATGTATACAGGGAAAATATGATACTGACTGTAATCGGCGGCGTTGCCGGTATTATTCTCGGAAGTATTCTGCACCGGTTTGTGATCGTGACAGTAGAAGTAGATTCTGCGATGTTCGGACGCAGTATTGAAATGTCCAGTTATGGATACAGTTTTCTGATTACACTTGCATTTTCTGTATTTGTAAATCTTGTCATGTATTTTAAACTCAAAAAGATTGATATGGTGGAGTCATTAAAGAGTGTAGAATAAATTCAGAAATTTCACAGTACGGACATAAATCTTTGATATGATGAAGCTAAAGAGTGGTTGCTGTTCACAGTAACAAAGAGTGGCAAGATGAGGAGTGAGGAAAAGATGGATAAGACGAAAATTTTAGTAGTAGATGATGAGAGCAGGATGAGAAAGCTGGTAAAGGATTTTCTTGTGAGGCAGGGATATACCGTGTTAGAGGCCGCAGACGGCATGGAGGCAATGGACTATTTTTATGAGGATAAAGATATTGCGCTGATCATTTTAGATGTGATGATGCCGAAGATGGATGGATGGCAGGTTTGTCGGGAGATCCGTATGCATTCAAAGGTGCCGATCATCATGCTGACGGCAAGATCGGAAGAGCGGGATGAGCTGCAGGGATTTGATCTGGGAGTGGACGAATATATTTCCAAGCCGTTCAGTCCGAAAATCCTGGTAGCCAGAGTAGAAGCAATCCTTCGAAGGACGCAGGGAAGCGGAAACACAGATGAGATTTCAGCCGGCGGAATCGTGGTGGACAAAGCGGCACATACAGTGATGAGTGATGGATCACCGGTAGATCTGAGTTTTAAAGAGTTCGAGCTTTTGACATATTTTATCGAGAATCAGGGAATTGCACTTTCCAGAGAAAAGATTCTGAATAATGTGTGGAATTACGACTATTTCGGGGATGCCAGAACGATTGATACCCATGTCAAAAAACTCAGGAACAAGCTGGGGGACAAGGGAGAATATATCAAGACCATCTGGGGGATGGGCTATAAGTTTGAGGTAGAGTAATGAAACATTCGATCAAAAGGCAGATGACCGTAGTATTCAGCGGACTGATCATTTTTATTCTGGTCATGATGTTTCTCGTATATTCCAAGTGTCTGGAGACATACTACATCATGCATAAGGAGAGGGACCTTCTGGAAGTGCATAAGACAGTAGGAACGGCACTGGCACAGGGAAATAGGGAAGATGAGCGCGCGTGGAAAGTGATGGAGCGTACGAATATATCCATGCTTGTCTTACAGGATAATCAGGTGATTTTCTCGCCGAGAGGAGATCAGGAACAGCTTGTCAGCCAGCTGCGCGGATATGTATTTAATCAGAATCAGGATGAAGGAGAGCTTCTGAAAAGTACGGACAACTATGAAATACGAAAGATCAGAGATCCGGTAGCAGGAATTGACTATCTGGAAATGTGGGGAACCTATTCTAAAGGAGCGATCTTTATTCTGAGGAGTCCATTGGACAGTATCTGGGAGAGCACGGCGCTTGCAAACAAGCTGCTGGTCTATGTCGGAATTGCGGCACTGGTGCTGGGAGGAATTCTGGTATCTTTGTTTGCGAGAAAGATTACAGAGCCGATCACACAGCTTGCTTCCCTTTCCAGACGGATGTCAGAGCTGGATTTTGACGCAAGGTACACCGGAGGTGGAGAGGATGAGATCGGAACGCTCGGGAATAATTTCAATATTATGTCCGAGCGTCTGGAGAAGACAGTTTCGGAACTGAAGCGCGCCAATAATGAGTTGATGAAGGATATTGAGAAGAAAGAAAAAATGGAAGATATGCGGAATGAATTTCTGGGCAATGTTTCCCATGAGTTAAAAACGCCGATCGCTTTAATCCAGGGATATGCAGAAGGATTGAAAGAAGGCGTCAGTGATGATCCGGAAAGCCGGGAGTTTTATTGTGATGTGATTATGGATGAAGCTTCCAAGATGAATCTCATGGTCAAGAATCTTCTGACGCTGAATCAGCTTGAGTTTGGAAATGATGAAGTTATATTCGAACGTTTTGATGTCTCCAAACTGATCCAGGGTGTGATCCAGAGCTGTGAGATCCTGATCCAGCAGGCCGATGCGAAGATTGATTTTATCGGTGAGAGTCCGGTTTATGTGTGGGCAGATGAGTTCAAAACAGAGCAGGTGATCCGCAATTATCTCACCAATGCGATCCACCATGTGGACAATGAGCGCAGAATCGAAGTCCGTGTCCTGTCAAAAGATGACATTGTTCGGGTGACGGTGTTCAACAGTGGTCATCCGATCCCTCAGGAGGATCTTGCAAAGTTGTGGGACAAGTTCTACAAAGTAGACAAAGCACATACCAGAGAGTATGGCGGTAACGGAATCGGACTGTCGATCGTCAAAGCAATCATGGAGTCCTTCCATCAGAAATACGGGGTCAGAAACTTTGACAATGGTGTGGAATTCTGGTTTGAGCTGGACGGGAAATCAGCTTTACATGAAGAACAAAATGCGATAAAATAATCTGCAAATGCAGGCATACAACGTGCCAACTGGAAACAGGAGGTGTTTTGTATGCCTTTTTTCATAGGAAAGAACGTTCAGATGAAAGGAGCACATACATGACAGTAATTATCGATTATGGCGCAGGAAATATCAAAAGTGTAGAAAAAGCACTGCTCTCTCTCGGACAGGAGGTCGTGATCACAGATGATGCAGATACGATTTTAAATGCCGAAAGGATCATACTTCCCGGTGTCGGCGCGTTTGGCAACGCGATGGCACAGCTTGAAAAAACCGGACTGGATGAAGTGATCCGCGAAGCTGTAAGAAGAAAAATCCCGTTTCTTGGAATCTGTCTTGGTCTTCAGCTCTTGTTTGAAAAGAGTGATGAAGCTTTGGGAGTGAAAGGCCTTGGGGTTTTAAAAGGGGAAGTGAAGAAGATTCCGGCAAAAAAAGGATTGAAGATTCCTCATATGGGATGGAATTCTCTGCATTTTGCGCATAATGGAAAGCTGTTTCAGGGAATCGAAGAGGGCGCATATGTTTATTTTGTGCACTCTTATTACCTGGAAGCAGAAGAAGAGTCGATCGTGAAAGCTTCTGCCGAATATGGGGTACATATCCATGCTTCCGTGGAAAAAGAAAATGTATTTGCCTGTCAGTTTCATCCGGAAAAAAGCGGTGAGACAGGTCTGAAGATCCTGAAAAATTTTACAGAACTGTAAGGGGGAAGAGGCGATGTTTACGAAGAGAATTATCCCATGTCTGGATGTAAATAACGGACGAGTTGTAAAAGGCGTGAATTTTGTGGATTTAAAGGATGCCGGGGATCCGGTAGAGATTGCGAAAGCGTATGACGCGGCAGGTGCAGATGAACTTGTGTTTCTGGATATTACCGCATCTTCTGACGGGCGCGGGACAGTGATCGATATGGTACGGGAAGTGGCAAAGTGTGTGTTTATTCCGTTTACAGTCGGCGGGGGAATCCGCACAGTGGAAGATTTTAAAGCACTGCTTCGCGAGGGGGCAGACAAGATTTCCATTAATTCTTCTGCGATCGCCAATCCGCAGCTGATCCGGGATGCAGCGGATAAATTTGGCAGCCAGTGTGTAGTGGTGGCGATCGATGCCAGAAAGAGAGAGGATAGAAGCGGCTGGAATATTTATAAGAACGGCGGACGCGTGGATGTCGGGATCGATGCCATTGAATGGGCGAAAAAGGTGGAAAGTCTGGGCGCAGGAGAAATTCTTCTTACAAGTATGGACTGTGACGGGACAAAAGCAGGATACGATTTGGAGCTGACCAAAGCGGTGGCAGAGAGCGTGTCCATTCCGGTGATTGCATCCGGCGGTGCGGGGACCGTGGAGCATTTCAAAGAGGCGCTGACAGACGGCGGCGCAGACGCAGCACTGGCGGCATCATTGTTCCACTATAAGGAACTGGAGATCCGGCAGGTCAAAGAATATTTGAGAGATCAGGGGATTTCCGTCAGACTAATATAGAACAAAAGAGAGGAAGTGAACATCATGTCTGGAATCAATGGAGACTGGTATGAAGCATTAAAGGGGGAATTTAAGAAACCTTATTATAAAACATTATTTAATACGGTCAATGAGGAGTATCGGACCAGACAGATTTTTCCGCCGGCGAATGATATTTTCAATGCGTTTCATCTGACACCTTTAAAAGATGTGAAGGTAGTGATTCTGGGGCAGGACCCGTACCACAATTTCAATCAGGCGCACGGGCTGTGCTTCTCGGTGAAAAAGGGAGTGCAGGTGCCTCCGTCTCTGGTTAATATTTATAAAGAGCTGCAGGATGATCTGGGCTGTACCATTCCGAACCACGGGTGTTTGACAAAATGGGCCGAGCAGGGAGTACTGATGCTCAACACGGTGCTGACTGTACGGGCGCATCAGGCGAATTCTCACAGAGGAATCGGCTGGGAGGAGTTTACAGATGCAGCGATCATGGCAGTCAACGCACAGGACCGTCCGGTCGTATTCATCTTATGGGGAGCGCCGGCACAGCGGAAAAAACGAATGCTCAATAATTCGAAGCATTTGATACTTGAAGCGCCGCATCCAAGCCCGTTGTCTGCATACCGGGGATTTTTCGGGAGCAGGCCGTTTAGCCAGACCAATCATTTTCTGGAAGAACATGGCGTTACACCAATCGACTGGCAGATTGAGTAGGGCTGTCAGGAATTCAGATATAGCTGATTCATATGATGCGAAATGGTTGCAGTTGTCAAGGAGAGCCTTTTTGCCAGATCACTCTGGTAAGTGGGTTCTTTTTTATTACAATCTTAAGAAAATTTTAATAAATTACCAAGCAGAAATTTTTAAATTCTTTTATATAATGTAGTGCATTGGGAGGAGGTATGGTGTGAAAAAGATCATTGAAGTAAAGAATTTATACAAACTGTATAAGCTTGGAGATTCTGCAGTGCGAGCACTCAACGGAGTCAGTCTGGAGATTTATGAGGGTGAATTCTGTGCCATTGTAGGTACTTCCGGCTCAGGAAAATCGACGATGCTGAATATGCTGGCAGGTCTGGAAAAACCCACAAAAGGAGAAGTCATTATAGACGGACAGCATATTGAGAATTTAAAAGAAGATCAGCTTGTCAGATTCAGGAGAGAAAAAGTAGGATTTATCTTTCAGTCTTTTCAGCTTTTAGGCAGTATGAATGCGCTGGAAAATGTGGCGCTTCCTTTGAGTTTCCGCGGTGTGCCGAAAGCCCAACGCCTGAAAAAAGCGGATAAGATGCTGGATCTGGTCAAGCTGAAAAAGCATAAAAAGCATCTGCCAAACCAGATGTCCGGAGGACAGCAGCAGAGAGTCGGTGTGGCAAGAGCACTGGTGGTAGATCCGAAGATCATTTTTGCAGATGAGCCGACAGGAAATCTGGATTCCCGTACATCCCGGGAAGTCATGGCGCTGATGCAGCAGGTGGTCAGAGAGCAGAAGAAAACACTGGTCATGGTAACCCATGATGATCATCTTGCGGGATATGCAGATCGCATCTTCCATATTATAGACGGGAAAATCGTCAAAGTAGAAGACAATAGAAAAAAAGCAGGGGAACATGCAGAGCAGGGAGGAAATGAGCAATGAGACGATGGAAACAGGCAATGGGAGTGATCGTAAGTTTTGCACTGGTGGCGGCAATGCTGCTTCCGATGAGTGCACTGGCAAGAGAGCAGGCGATTCCCACGATACGACTGACACTCGGAAACGGACAGACAACACCACAGTATGCAGCAGGAGAGACAAGTGAACTGTTGATTCGGGTCTGGAACAAGGGAACACAGGATGCGGGGAATGTAAAGATTTCTCCGGTACTTGATGATGGGGCGAGCTGGCCGTTTGAAATCGCCGATATGAACAACGAACTGGAGCTGGGAACAATCCCGGCGGGACAGTACGCAGAAGCAGTCTGGAAAGATTTAAAGGTACGCGATGATGTGGAGACAAAATCATACAAACTGGCGTTTACAGTGACTTATGATGATGGTGAGAACCAATTCCAGAGTACACCGTACATCTTTGCGAAGACAACGGCAAAGCCGGAGGAAAAACCAGATGACAATAATAACAATAACAATGCACAGCCGGAAACACCGCAGGAGCCACAGGGCGGCGGGGAAAGTCTGGCTGGTGGAGTGACAAACACGGATCCGATCATCTCCGGAGGAGGAAGTGGCGGTGGAACTTCTACTGCTTCAGTACCGCGAGTGATTGTGACAGGGTTTAATACAGATCCGGGCGATGTCAATGCGGGAAGCAACTTTAAACTGATCATTCATTTGAAGAATACATCTTCCACGACAGCGGTTTCCAATATGCTGTTTGATCTTCAGGCACCGGCTTCCGGAACAGACGCAGCAGCAGAGGCGCCGGCATTTTTGCCTGCATCCGGTTCCAGCTCGATTTATCTGGATGGAATCCCGGCAGGAGGGACAAAAGATATTTCCATTGATCTGAATGCAAGAGCAGATCTTGTGCAGAAACCATACAGTATTGCGATGTCCATGAAATATGAGGACGGCAATGCCACACAGTTTGAAAGTGCTTCCAGTCTGGCAATCCCGGTAAAGCAGGCAGCCAGATTTGAATTGAGTGACATTGAAGTGGCACCGGAATCCGTTGCTGTTGGAGAAGAAGCAAATATTACCTGCAGTCTTTACAATACCGGACGAATCAAGCTTTACAATGTAAAAGCCAAATTTGAAGGGGAAGGTCTGACAGGAAAAGAAGTATTTGTAGGAAATATAGAGCCGGGGGCAACAGGTTCTATTGACGGAATCGTAACAGCAAATCAGGAGATGGATGAGACGAAAAAGTGTAAAGTCGTGATTTCTTATGAAGATGAAGCCGGAAAGAGTGCGAGTATGGAGAAAGAATTTCCTCTGACAGTAACACCTGCACAGAATCCTGCGGATATGATGCCGATGGAGGCAGAAGCACCGGAAAAAGGACTTCCGGTTGTTCCGATCGTGATCGCGGTTGTTGTGGTGGCAGGAATTGTTACAGTTGTATTGCTGCGCAGACATAAGAAGAAAAAAATGGCGGCTTTGGAAGAGGAGGACTTGCTGAATGAGGTGGATCGATTTACTGAGGATGAGTAGCAACAGTCTGAAACGAAGAAAACTTCGGACGTTTTTGACAGTGCTGGGTGTTGTCATTGGTACTGCATCTATCGTAGTCATGATCTCGCTGGGGCTTGGACTTCAGGAATCGATGTATCAGGAAATTGAGCAATCCGGAGGTGTTACAAGTCTGACAGTGACAGGAAAAGGTTCTTCCCAGATGGGCGGTTTCTATATGGGGGATACCAACAACGAAGAGGAAGCGACCAAATATACAACAGATGATGTGATCGAACAGATTAAAAAGCTGGATCATGTGGCAGACGTGCAGCCGGTTTTGTCAATTGATGCACTTTTAAAGAAAAACGGATATATCGGATACTGTCCTCTGACAGGTATGACAGAGGAAGGGCTGAAAGATCTGAACATCAAGCTGGCACCGGGCGGAAGCCTTCCGAAAGCAGGCAGTGCGGAACTGGATCTGGTTATCGGAAATAATGTCATTACAAACTTTTCAGAAGAATCAACAGGAAAGATGTATTGGGAGACAGGAGTGCTTCCGGATATAGATCTGGCTCATGATTCATTGTTTTTGATCCTGGATCAGGAGGCATATTATTCGAGTCAGTCGCCATCTACGGGAGCAACAGCACCGGAGAGCGGTGGAGACGGCAAGACACAGCAGAGTACAAAGCCGCCGAAAAAGTATGTCGTGCGTGCAAGCGGAATGGTAGAAGGGGATGTGGATACATATAATGCAAATTCCTACTCGGTGTATTGTAACCTCGAGACATTGAAAAGTATGCTGAAAAAGGAGTTCAGCGGCAGAGCGATTCCGGGACAGCCGACTACAAAATCCGGAAAACCATATAAGGATTTTGTATATTCCTCACTGAAAGTCAAGGCAGATGACATTGACAATGTAGACGCACTGTCCACAGAAATCCGAAATATGGGATTCCAGGTGACTACAAATGTGGAGTATATGGACAGCATGAAAAAACAGTTTGCAATGGTGCAGGCGGTTCTTGGTGGAATCGGTGCCGTGTCACTGTTTGTAGCGGCGATCGGAATTGCCAATACAATGATGATGTCCATTTATGAGAGAACAAAAGAAATCGGTGTGATCAAGGTATTGGGATGCAGCCTGCGCAATATCAAGCAGATGTTTCTGTTAGAGGCAGCGTTTATCGGATTTATCGGCGGACTGGTCGGAAATATCTTAAGTTTTTTGATCTCTTTTGTGATCAATGCGATCGTGGCCAGCAGCGGGGCAATGGGAGTGGAAGGAAATATTTCCTATATTCCGATCTGGCTGGCAGCGGCATCCATGATTTTTGCAGTATTTGTGGGGATGGCGGCAGGATATTTCCCGGCACTTCGGGCAATGCGGCTGAGCCCATTGGCAGCAATCCATAACGAATAAAGGCAAATTATTAATTCAAATATTTCGCTATTGCAGAGGATGTATTTTTTATGTGCGAAGTTTGAGTATAAGAAAAGCAGGAATCAGTGCAGTTCCTGCTTTTTGAAATCATAAGTTTCGGGATATTTCTCTGATATGCGGAAGGTAATCGGAATCAAGGCGGCTAAATACTCTGCCAGAATTTCCCGACAGCCCCTTTTACGTAATAAGAAACGATGGAGTTTTCAAGGGGAAAATGAATTTCAACTTTCTCTTTTTAAATAATCGTGCTATAATGCAGAAAAGCATAAAAATTCTGGTTTTCTAAGCGGAACCATACCGCATCTTTTATTCTAAGTCATATCGGAAAATCTCTATGCTTTGATTTCAATCTAAAACAGCAGAGAGGTTTGAGGGAAAGATGCCGTATTGGAAAGCCTCCTGCAGCTATTTTCATTCAAGGAGGTATTTATATGAACCAGACAACACAGATGCAGCCCGTAAACAGACTGTACAAATCGAGGATTTTTGCCATGCTCTACAGTGACAGGAAAGATCTGCTCGATCTGTACAATGCGGTCAGCGGAAAACATTATGAAGATCCGGAATTGCTGGAAATCAATACACTGGAAAATGCAATCTACATGTCGATGCATAATGATCTGTCCTTTCTCATTGATTCCAGACTTTCCCTGTATGAGCATCAGTCCACCTACAGTCCCAACCTGCCCCTGCGGTATTTGTTTTATATCTCGGATCTGTATTCCGGGATGACAAAAGATGAAAACCTGTATGGTACGAAAAGGATTCAGATTCCGACTCCGCAGTTTGTGATCTTTTACAATGGAAGTCAGGAACAGCCGGATCGAAAAATTTTAAGATTGTCTGATGCGTATTGCGTCAAAGAAGAACATCCGGCATTGGAGCTGACTGCGGTGATGCTGAACATTAACCGCGGGCATAATGAAAAGTTGAAGGGAATGTGCAAATCTCTGAAGGATTACTCAGAATATACAGCAAGAGTGCGGGAGTACGCCCAGGTAAAGCCGGTGGAAGAAGCAGTGGAACAGGCAATCAGTGAGTGTATTCAGGAAGGGATTATGGCAGAGTTTTTGAAACAAAACAGAGCGGAGGCGAAACAAGTGAGTATTTATGAATACGATGAGGAAAAGCATATGCGACAGGAGCGGGAAGCGTCCTGGGAAGAGGGCAGAGAGGTTGGAAGAGAAGAGGGAAAATTCGAAGGGAAAATTGAGCTTCTTAGAATGCAGATTCAAAAGAAACTGGTAAAAGGAAAATCTATTTCTGAGATTTCAGAGGAACTTGAAGAAGAGGAAGATGTTATTGCACAAATGATCCGAGAGATGGGAGAAGAGAGGGCAGCGGACAAGCATCTGCCCCCAAAACTTTCCCATTGAGTTTACCTGACGATGATCCAGTCTATACCCTGAAAAAAGTGATGGAGGAGTTAGAATATACATCGAAAAGAAAAAATACAAATCTCCTGTAGAAGATCAGGTGTCAAAACACTGATTACTACAGGAGATTTGTATTTTAAGATTTAGAGCCTAAAAATTGGCATTAACCGACAGCCCCTTTCTTTGGATTTTGATTATAGCGTATATAGGTATGGATTTTCAAGCACTGTGGATAAAGAAAACCGATGGTATGAAAGTGGTTGACATGAGTATTCTAAAGTCATAGAATATAAATATGAAAAAGCGTACGATTTTATGTACGGAAATGAGGTGGAATTATGTTGGCGGTGAAAAGTATGGATGTAAGAGGGCATTTTAAAGAGTGGTGTGATAAGGTTTTCAGCGGTGAGACATTGATTATCTCACGTCCTAAGAATGAAAATATCGTAATGATTTCAGAAACAGAGTATAATGAAATGATGAGAATAAAACGAAATGTAGAGTATCTTACACGTATTGACAAAAGTTTGGAGGAATTAAATGCAGGAAAAACAATGTCATTTTCATTGGAAGAATTAACAGAAATGGAATCAGAGAATGGATGAAGCTAACAGGCTTGTTTATCAGATAGATGAATTACAAAATATAAAAGTCATATCATGCAGAGGACACTACGAAGAGTGATATTGAGAATAGACTAAAAAAGGAGAAAAACAATGTTTCGATTATGGGCAAAAGAATTTAAAGACAACCGGATGCTGCGGGACACGGTGATCTGCGATGATTCGGATGAGACACGCACACATAAAATTTTCAATGCGCTGGAGGAAATCTGCTATGAGTTTGATCTCAGCAAGCCGATCTGGTTGGATGTGACGATTGCAGAATTTAAGAAGCATGCAAAGGCAAGATTTTATCAGGATAATTTTGTGGATTCCATTGATTTTGATTATCTGGAGATCCAGATCATTGAGGAGTAGCATATGAATAAGAATACATTCAGCAATCGGGTAACATGGTACAATTTTATACTCTGTATTTTTGTTGTTTGGATTCATGCACAGAATACGGATCTGTTTACAGAAGTGGTAATGATAGAGGGAAAGCCGTTGTTTAATCAGATTGAGCAGACGATCGTTTCGGATATCGCAGTGGTCGGTGTGGCAGGATTTTTTCTGTGTTCCGGATACCTGTTTTACAGAAATTATTCCTGGGGGAAAGTGCTGGAAAAATATAAGACGCGGTTTGTGGGGCTGTTTATCCCGTATGTGATCTGGACACTGCTTTACTATTTCATTCATGTAGGGGTGTCCTATATCACACCTTTGCGGGCTGTGTTCAATGAACCACCGATCACAGTAACCTGGAAGGGGATCGTGGATGCGGTACTCAATTACAGATACTGCGCATTTTTATGGTTTTTACAGTTTCTGATCCTGCTTGTGGTGCTCTCCCCTCTTATTTATCTGCTGATCAGCAATAAATATATGGGGATCGTGGCGATCGTTCTGGTGCTTGTCATTGACAGTACCGGTATCTGTGGAGATCTGGCATTCGGAAGTGTACAGGCGCAGGCATTTTGCAACTGGCTGTTTATTTATATGACCGGGGGATATATCGGAATTCATGGAAGTGGTGCAGTAGAAAGTAAAAACACAAGCTGGCTGCTGCTTTTGGCGAGCGTGATTCTTGCGGTTCTGGCGTATTATTTTTTCAAATATTCGCCGAGTATGTTCACCAATCTGATGTATCTTCTGTTGTTTGCGGCTGCCTTGTGGTGCCTTGTCTGCAAGCTGCCGCTTCCGATGGCGGCAAACTGGCAGAAGCATACATTTATTGTATACATGACGCATTTTCTGATCGTGCGTGGGATGAACGTGTTGGTGAGTAAGTATCTTTCCGCATCTATGTGGCCGGGAATCCTTTTGTTTTTCCTGCTTCCGGTGCTTTGCTTTGCGCTGACATCACTGTTTTGGCGGATTTGTGGAAAAGGCCAGTCCTTCGTGTGGAAAATGTTGTCCGGAAACCGATAGAGTGTGGAAAACTGATTACTTATGCCGGTAATAAAATACAGCGACCTGTGTTCTGTCACGCAGATCCAGTTTATCGAGGATGGAACTCAGGTAATTCCGGACGGTTCCTTCACTGAGAAACAGGCGAGAAGCAATTTCTTTGTTACTGAGACCGTCAGCGATCAGGCGTATGATCTCAAGCTCCCGTTCGCTGATGTCGTAGTCTTCCAGGTGGAATGTCGGACCGGTTTGAAGAAGCTCGGGAATCTTGGAAATGATTTCATTTCCGAAAACAGTCTGTCCGGAGTGAACCGCGTGCAGTGCCGGGATGAGGCTTTCGTAATCCTGTTTGAGGAGATAGCCTTTCGCACCAAGTTTTAATGCCCTTACAATATACTCATCATCGGAGAACGTGGTGAGAAGAAGAATTTTCGCATCGGGAAATTCTTTTAATATCTCAGCGGATGCGTCAAGTCCGCTGAGTTCTTTCATTCTGATGTCCATAAGAAGTACATCAGGTCTGTATGTTCTGAATAATCTTACTGCGTCTTTTCCGTCCGTGCCTGTGGCGGAAACGGTAATATCACCGCTGGCTTCCAGAATGGTTTTCAGTGCGCCGGAGACAAAAATATCATCATCAATAATTACAATATTCATAACCTTAATACTCCTGTTCTTTTGGGATAGTGATAAAAAGGCGGAAGCCTTTTTGTATTGTGATCTGCAGGTTTCCGTTCAGGATTTTGAGCCGGTCGTTCATATTGGAAAGACCGATCCCTCTGCTTGAGAATAATGCTTCCCGGTTGTTTTCTGAGAGGGAAAGCCCTTCTTCCAGGGTGCCATTGTCTTCGATACAAAGCTGATACAGTGCAGGGTGTTCCCGCATGGTGATCTGTACCAGAGTGGCATTGCTGTGTCTGGCCACGTTGGAAAGCGCTTCTTTTACAATGCTGATAAAACAATATTTGATTTCCCGCGGAACTTCAAATCCCATGTCATAGTTCAGGGTTACAGGACAGAACGTAAAATCCGAGGTCAGGCTTTCGGCTGCTTCTTTCAGATTCAGTGACTCGTCATGAAGGTCATGGACGCTGGAGCGGATGCTCGTCATTGCCTGATTCAGAGAATGGTCCAGATTATCCAGAACCGGCGAAAGTGCATCGGAAGCATTGAGGGCCTTGGCGGTGCCTGTTATCAGGATGGAGCGGGAGAGCAGATGCCCGACATTGTCATGAATTTCTCTGGCAATCCGGTTTCGTTCTTTCAGCGTGGCTGCATAAATTTCGTAATCCTGTTTTTCCGCAAGCATCCGGTTTTTTTCTTCCAGAAGGAGATTTTTTTCGGTGCTGTCATCTCTTAGTTTCATGAGCCGTTGTTCCAGACATTCTGCGGCTTCTGTGCGGTTTTGCAGACAAAAAGCCAGGAGAAACAAGAAGATTCCCCAGAAGGAAAAAAGAGGAATTCGTTCTCCGTCTGACCAGATGCCGTAAAAGTAAAGAACACTACATGAAAGAGCCGGAATATGATACTGATCCAGAAGGAGCACATAAAATACTGCGGGAAAAAACAGAAACATTCCCGGAATCAGAAAAGCGGCCGCTATAAAAGCGGTACACAGAACCAGGTGAAGCCTTTTTGACTGTGCAAAATAACTGGTACAGCACAAACACAGGCACAGGAGAAAGGCGCATACAAAAAAATAATCCAGTTTTCTGAAAAAAAGGAAAAAGAAGCCGGACAATATGAATAATCCAGTATTTTCAAGATGGCGCATCGTACAATTCCTCCCGGTAAACAGATTTATCTTTGGATATCCTCAGTATAATACAAAATCAGGATCCGGGCAAAGGAAAAGGCAAAAGGAAAGACGGAAAGTGACATTTGTCATGTGGGGAAATGACAGCGTTCACTACCGGATGGAAAGCGGGCAGTTTATAATTTGGGTATCAGCTGTAGGAAAAGAACAGCGTTCGATCAAACAAGGAGGAGACATATATGGGTGGAACAGAGCGTTTTCAGGAAAATGGAATCATACAGATAGAAAATCTTGTAAAAAGATACGGTTCTTTTGTTGCCCTGGATCATTTGAATCTGAATGTTCGGGAAGGGGAAATTTTCGGACTTCTGGGACCAAACGGATCGGGTAAAACAACGGTGATCAACTGTATGCTGGCACTTTTGAAATATGATAAAGGCAGTATACGGATATTCGGTCAGGAGATGGCACCGGATCATTATGAGGTGAAAAAGCAGATAGGGATCATACTTCAGAATGTGGCGGTTTTTGATGAACTGACAGTATATGAGAATATTGATTATTTCTGCGGACTTTATGTAAAAGAGAAAGAAAAAAGAAAAAGTCTTGTAAAAGAGGCGATTGCTTTTGTAGGGCTGGAGGACTACCAAAAGACAAGACCAAAGAAGCTCTCCGGCGGACTCTTAAGAAGGCTGAATATTGCCTGTGGCATTGCACACAAGCCCAGATTGATTATTCTGGATGAACCTACAGTGGCTGTGGATCCGCAGAGCAGAAACCGGATTCTGGAAGGAATTCAGGAGCTGAACAGACAGGGAGCAACCATTGTTTATACCTCTCATTATATGGAAGAGGTGGAGCAGATCTGCAGCAGGATTGCGATCATGGATCATGGAAGGAGTATTGCTGTTGGCACCAAAGAACAGCTTACCGGGATGATCAAAACAGGGGAAAAGGTGACGATCGAGGCGGTCGTACTAAGTGAGGAGCAGCTTGCAGGAATCAGAGAGCTGCCGCATGTATTCGCTGTTGATTATCAAAATGACATTCTTACTGTACAGTGTACAAAAGCCAGACATAACCTTGTGCGGATCCTTCACTGTCTGGAGGAGCAGGGGACTGCTTTTGGAAGAGTCTACTCAGAGCTGCCGACTCTGAATGATGTATTTCTTGAGATTACAGGAAAGCAGCTTCGCGATTAGAGGGGGGGAGAGAGATGTTTCATTTGATAAAATACAGTGTGATCAGAAAAGTAAAGAATTTCAGTATGTTATTTTGGCCCTGCATGTTTCCGCTGATTCTCGGAACGCTGTTTTATTTTGCATTCGGGAACATTTCAGAGTCAGATTTTGAAACTGTTCAGGCTGCTTTTGTGGAAGAGAATCCGGGAGATTCAGTATTTCCGTCATTCCTGGAAGAAGTCAGCAAAGAAGGAACTTTGATCCATGTGGAAACAATGACAGAAAAAGAAGCGTTGCAGAAGCTTGAGGATCAGAAAATCTCCGGAATTTTTTATGGAACAGAAACGCCTTATCTGAAGGTGGGAAAAAACGGACTTGCTCAGAGTATTATGCAAAGTCTTCTGGAGAGCTATCTAAATGGAAAGGATACGCTGGAAACAGTGGCAGATGTACATCCTGAAAATATGAAAAAGGCGGTTGCCGCGATGTCGGACTATCAGGAACTGGTAGAGAATGTTTCCGCAGGCGGCAGAACGACCAACGGGAACATGGGATTCTTTTATGCGCTGGCTGCGATGGCGTGCATGTACGGCTGTTTTATCGGTCTTGGTTCTGCGATGTGGCTGCAGGCAAACCTGAGTACTTTGGCTGCGAGACAATGTGTATCTCCGGTACACAGACTGAAGATGATACTTACGGAGCTGATCTCTTCTTTTATACTTCATTTTTTAAATGTGGTGATTTTAATTGTTTACTGCAAATATGTACTTCAGATGGAATTTCAGGGAAGTATGGGAAAAATGCTGCTGATTGTGGCGGCAGGCTGTGTAATCGGAGTGAGTATGGGAATTCTGGTGTGCAGTATCGGCAAGTTCAGCGAGGGGATCAAGGTTGGAATCATGCTTGGGATTTCTATGACAACCAGTGTGCTGGCTGGTCTTGTGAATGTACAGATAAAACATGCCGTTGACCGTGCATTGCCCCTTGTAAACAAACTGAATCCGGCGGCAGTAATCTCAGATGCTTTTTACTGTATTAATGTGTATGACGATCCGGTACGGTTCAGAAATGACATTCTTACACTATTTATCATGTGCGCAGTAATTCTTGCAGTTTCATTTGTGGTTGTCAGGAGGGAACGTTATGACAGTATTTAAAGGATACATGAAGATTATCGGTCAGAACAGAATGTTGATACTGCTATATGTTGCTATTTTTTTCGGATGTACGCTTCTGTTTCAGTCCACAGCGGGAAAGTCAGAAACAAGTTATCAGGCGGAAAAGCTGAATATTGGAATTGTCGATGAGGATGGAGGAAGTCTTGCAGAGTCTCTGACAGAGTATCTTGGAAATCTGCATCATCTGATTCCTGTAGAAAATGACGTTTCTGAGATACAGGAAAAGCTGTATTACAGAGAAGTGTATTATGTGGTCAGAATTCCGGAGAATTTTTATGAGAAATGTATCAAGGGAGACGAAAAACTTTCTGTGACAAAAATTCCGGATACATATTCGGGCAGTTATGTGGATCAGCAGATCAACAGCTTTCTGAATAATGCCAGAACGTATCAGGCAGCAGGATTTACGGAGGCGGAAGCAGCGAGTGCTCTTGAGAGGACACAAAGCGTGAAGGTAACCTTTTTAAAGGATGGGAAAAACACAGAAGATGCTCCGTATGTATATTATTTTCGGTATATGCCGTATCTGTTTCTGGCATTATCTGGATTTGTGATGGGTAATATTCTGATTGTTTTTCATAATCCAGATCTGAAAAAAAGGATGGCGGCATCTCCTGTTTCCGGAAGAAGACAAAGTCTGGAGGGGATTTTGTGCATGAGCCTGGCAGGGATTGCGCTGTGGATCTTTGTAATTGTAATTGCGATTGTATTTTTTGGAAAAGATTTTTATACATCAGGAAATTTTGCATATTACCTGTTGAATTCGGTATTCATGCTTTTCGTAGCGATTGCGCTGGCATATCTGATGGGAACAATTGCACCGAACAGAGACGCGTTGACCGGAATTGCGAATATCATTTCTCTGGGAATGTGCTTTCTGGGAGGTGCGTTTGTGCCTCTTGAGTTCATGGGAAATGATGTAAAAGCTGTGAGTCAGTTCCTTCCGGTATACTGGTATGAGAAAGCAAATGATATTCTTGCTGATTTCGGACATCTGACAGCTTCTGCAAAAGGACAGTTCTTGCAGGCGATTATGATACAGCTTGTTTTCGCAGCAGCATTTGTCTGCCTGGTACTGGTGGTTGAAAAATATAAAAGAGTGGATTCATAGCAGGATGCGGACTGTGACTGTGGTGGAGCGACTGCGGGAAGTGGAGAATTAGGAAAAAACCAACTTGACAAACAGGAATTGTCAGTGTAAAATGCAAAACATATCAGACAAAGGCGTCTTTTACGTATATTTTTACGTGAAGGGGGCCTTTTTTTGTTGTGATAAGAGAATCTGATTACAGGAGGGGCTTGATTATGTGTTCAATTATAGGATATTGCGGTATTTGCGATGATCTGGATGAGTTTCAGAAAGGATTTGATAAAACGATTTCCAGAGGACCGGATGACAGCAGGATTGTAGATACCGGAAATGGTCTGCTTGGATTCCACAGACTTGCGATCATGGGGCTTACGGCATCCGGGATGCAGCCGTTTTCACTGGGTGGCAGTTATGTGGTATGCAATGGAGAGATTTTCGGATTTGAGCGTTTGAGAGAAAGCCTTTCCGACAGATATACGTTTCAGAGTGATTCGGACTGCGAAGTGCTTCTGCCGCTCTATGAGACATATGGCACAGAAATGTTTCGTATGCTGGATGCGGAGTTTGCCTGCATCATCTATGACGGAAAAACACAGGAATATATTGCGGCAAGAGATCCGATCGGTATCCGCCCGCTCTATTATGGATATGATAAGAAGGGAATCATCGTATTTGCAAGTGAAGCCAAAAATCTGATCGGGCTGTGTGAAAAAATCCGTCCGTTTCCGCCGGGGCATTATTATAAAGACGGAGAATTTGTCTGCTACTGCGATATTACAAAGGTGGATGAGATCTGTCAGGATGATCTGGAGCAGGTGTGTGCCAATATTCGGGAGAAACTGGTGACCGGGATCGAAAAGCGGCTGGTGGCAGATGCGAAAGTCGGATTTCTTCTCTCCGGAGGGCTGGATTCGTCGCTTGTGTGCGCAGTGGCAGCGAGAAAGAGTAAAACTCCGATCCGTACATTTGCAATTGGGATGCAAAAAGATGCCATCGATTTGAAATACGCAAAAGAGGTGGCAGATTACATCGGAAGTGAGCATACAGAAGTAATCATTACAAAAGAGGATGTGCTCTCGGCACTGGAGGATGTGATCGGACTTTTGGGAACGTTCGATATTACAACGATCCGTGCCAGCATAGGGATGTATCTTGTCTGCAAAGCCATTCATGAGCAGACGGATATCCGGGTTCTTCTGACCGGAGAAATTTCAGATGAACTGTTTGGATACAAATATACGGATTTTGCACCGTCGGCGCAGGCATTTCAGAAAGAATCAGAAAAGCGGGTCAGAGAGCTGCATATGTACGATGTCCTTCGGGCAGACCGGTGTATTTCCGTAAATTCTCTGGAAGCCAGAGTGCCATTTGGAGATCTGGACTTTGTCCGGTATGTGATGGCAATCGATCCGGAGAAAAAGCAGAATGTGTATCGGAAAGGAAAATATTTGCTCCGCCATGCGTTTGAGAAAGGGGACTATCTGCCGGAACATATTCTCTGGAGAGAAAAGGCAGCATTTTCGGATGCGGTGGGACATTCTATGGTAGACGACCTGAAAGAGTACGCTGATACCTGCTACACAGAGGAAGCGTTTGAAAAGGAACGTCAAAAATATACTTATGCACAGCCGTTTACAAAAGAGTCTCTTTTGTATCGGGAGATTTTTGAAAAATATTATCCGGGACAGGCGGAAATGATCGCAGGCTTCTGGATGCCGAATCAGGAGTGGGAGGGCTGTGATGTGACAGATCCATCTGCACGCGTACTGGCGAACTATGGCGCCAGCGGAGAGTAAAAGGTGTGAACAGAAAAATAAACAGAGAGGAATAGGATAGAATGAAAAATTACATGGAACAAGAGACAAAAAGTCTGTATCGGGAACAATTTGAGCATGATAACTGTGGAATCGGCGCGGTAGTAAACAGCAAAGGGATCAAAAGTCACAAAACCGTGGAAAACGCGCTGAAGATTGTAGAAAACCTGGAACACAGAGCGGGAAAGGATGCCGAAGGGAAAACCGGAGATGGTGTCGGAATTCTGCTTCAGATCTCTCATAAGTTTTTTCAGAAGGTCTGTAAAGAGCTGGGGATCAGCCTGGGAGAAGAAAGAGAGTACGGGATCGCGCAGTTTTTCTTCCCGCAGGAAGAATTACAGCGCAATCAGGCAAAGAAGATGTTTGAGATCATTGTAGAAAAAGAAGGGCTGGAACTTCTTGGATTTCGTGAGGTTCCGGTGCATCCGGAGGTGCTGGGAGAAAAGGCAAGAAGTTGTATGCCGCACATTGTTCAGGCATTCATCAAAAAGCCGGAGCATGTGGAGAAAGGACTGGAGTTCGAGAGGAAGCTTTATATTGCCCGCCGGGTGTTTGAGCAGAGTAATGACAACACCTATGTGGTATCCATGTCCAGCAGAACGATCGTATACAAAGGAATGTTTTTAGTGGGACAGCTTCGGACATTTTTTGCGGATCTTCAGGATCCGGATTATGAGTCTGCGATCGCACTGGTACATTCCCGTTTCAGTACGAATACAAATCCAAGCTGGGAGAGAGCGCATCCGAACCGTTTTATGGTACACAATGGAGAGATCAATACGATCCGCGGAAATGCAGACAAGATGCTGGCAAGAGAGGAAACTATGGAATCCGGTGCCTTGAAAGGAGAGCTTCACAAGATTCTTCCGGTTGTAGATACCAGAGGATCTGACTCTTCCATGCTGGATAACACGCTGGAATTCCTGGTGATGAGCGGAATGGAGCTTCCGCTGGCGATGATGATCGCAATTCCGGAGCCATGGAGCAAAAATGCCACACTTTCTCAGGATGTCAGGGATTTTTATCAGTACTATGCGACTATGATGGAGCCATGGGACGGTCCTGCTTCCATCGTGTTCTCAGACGGAGATATCATGGGAGCGGTTCTGGATCGAAACGGTCTGCGTCCGTCCCGTTATTATGTGATGAAAAACGGAGATTTGATCCTGGCTTCCGAAGTCGGAGTTCTGGATGTGCCGGAGGAAGAGGTCGTGTTAAAAGAACGTCTCCATCCGGGAAAAATGCTGTTGGTCGATACAGTAAAAGGCAAAATATATCAGGACGAAGAGCTGAAGGAAATGTATACAACAAAGCAGCCTTACGGAGAATGGCTGGACAGCAATCTGGTGGAACTCAAAGACTTGAAAATTCCGAATATGCGTGTAGAAGAGTACGAGCCGGTAAAGAGAAAACAGCTTCAGAAAGCATTTGGATACACATACGAAGAATATCGCAATTCAATTCGGAACATGGCATTAAACGGAGGCGAATCCATTGCGGCAATGGGTGTGGACACACCGCTTGCAGTGCTTTCTGATAAGAGACGTCCGTTGTTTGATTATTTTAAACAGCTCTTTGCGCAGGTGACCAATCCGCCGATCGATGCGATCCGTGAGGAAATCGTGACCTGTACGACTGTCTATGCAGGAAAACAGGGAAATCTTCTGGAAGAAAAAGAAGAAAACTGCCGGGTATTAAAGATCAACAATCCGATCCTGACAAATACAGATATGTTGAAGATCAAAAAAATGAAAAAAGAAGGATTCCGGGTTGCAGTTGTTCCGATTACTTATTATAAAAGCACGAAGCTGGAGAGAGCTCTGGAGCGCCTGTTCGTGGAAGTTGACAAGGCATATAAAGACGGAGCAGACATTCTGGTACTGTCTGACCGGGATGTGGATGAAAACCATATGGCGATCCCGTCTCTTCTGGCAGTTTCTGCAGTGCATCAGCATCTGGTGGCAACGAAGAAACAGACCTCACTTTCTCTGATCCTGGAGTCGGGAGAACCAAGGGAGGTTCATCACTTTGCGACACTGCTCGGATATGGAGCGTGCGCAGTGAATCCGTATCTTGCATTGGATACGATCCATGAGCTGATCGAAGAGGAGATGCTGGACAAGGACTACTATGCGGCAGTGGAGGATTATACACTGGCGATCCTGCACGGAATCGTGAAGATTTCATCCAAGATGGGAATTTCCACGATCCAGTCTTATCAGGGAGCGAAGATCTTTGAAGCGATTGGAATTTCAAAAGAAGTGACAGACAAATATTTCGCAGGTACAGTCAGCCGTGTGGGCGGTATCACCATGGAGGATATCGAGAAGCAGGTAGATGAATACCATACAAAAGCATTTGATCCGCTGGGACTGACAACGAATCTGGCGCTGGAGAGTATGGGAAAACACAAGAGACGTGCAGATGGTGAAGAACACCGCTATAATCCGGAGACGATCCATTTGCTGCAGCAGGCGACCTGGACCGGGAATTATGAATTGTTTAAAGAGTATACGAAAAAGATCGATGCAGAGGAGACGGGATATCTGAGAAGCCTCATGGATTTTGCCTATGCAGAAAAAGAGATTCCGCTGGATGAAGTGGAGAGTGTGGAAGATATTGTGAAGCGATTTAAGACAGGAGCCATGTCCTACGGATCCATTTCACAGGAAGCGCATGAGACACTGGCAATCGCGATGAATCATCTGCATGGAAAATCCAACTCCGGAGAAGGCGGAGAGAGTGACGAGCGCCTGGATTCCGCAAATACAGAAACAGACAGATGTTCTGCCATCAAACAGGTTGCATCCGGAAGATTTGGTGTGACAAGCCGTTATCTGGTCAGCGCAAAGGAAATCCAGATTAAACTGGCACAGGGCGCGAAACCGGGTGAAGGAGGTCATCTGCCGGGGAAAAAGGTGTATCCGTGGGTGGCAAAGACAAGACATTCCACACCGGGAGTGAGTCTGATTTCTCCGCCGCCGCATCACGACATTTATTCGATCGAAGATCTGGCACAGTTGATCTATGATTTGAAAAATGCAAATAAATACTCCAGAATCTCTGTGAAACTGGTATCAGAAGCAGGCGTCGGAACCGTAGCAGCAGGTGTGGCAAAAGCAGGAGCACAGGTAATTCTGATTTCCGGTTACGACGGCGGTACCGGTGCTGCTCCGGAAAGTTCCATCCACAATGCGGGACTTCCGTGGGAACTTGGTCTGGCTGAGACTCATCAGACACTGATCCAGAACGGACTGCGTGAACGTGTGAAGATCGAAACAGACGGAAAACTGATGAGCGGAAGAGATGTGGCGATCGCGGCACTTCTGGGAGCGGAAGAATTCGGATTTGCGACAGCTCCGCTTGTAACGCTTGGCTGTGTGATGATGCGCGTATGTAATTTGGATACCTGTCCGGTGGGAATTGCTACACAGAATCCGGAACTTCGCAAACGTTTCCAGGGAAAACCGGAGTATGTAGAGAACTTCATGCGGTTTGTTGCCCAGGAGCTCAGAGAATATATGGCGAAACTCGGAGTTCGTACGGTAGATGAGATGGTAGGAAGAACAGACCTCTTAAAGAGAAATGAAACGAAGCATTCCCGGATGGCAGACAAGATGGATCTGGGTGAGATTCTGTATCATCCGGCAAAAGAAAATGTGACATTTAAAGAAGGAAAAGCCTATGACTTCCAGCTGGAAAAAACACTGGATGAGAGAGTTCTGTTAAAGAAACTGAAAACTGCGGTAGAAAAAGGAAACAAAGCAGTTCTGGAAACAGAGGTGAAAAATATCGACCGTTCTGCAGGTACGATCCTCGGCGCGGAGATTACCCGTTTCCACAAAGAAGGACTGCCGGAAGATACCATTGTTGTAAACTGCAAGGGAGTCGGCGGACAGAGCTTCGGAGCATTTATTCCGAAGGGACTGACCATGACACTCTGCGGAGATACCAACGACTATTATGGAAAAGGACTTTCCGGTGGAAAACTGGTTGTATATCCGCCGAAGAACAGAGGATATAAAGCCGAGGAAAATATCATTGTCGGAAACGTGGCGCTTTACGGTGCAACGGCAGGAAAAGTGTTCATCAACGGTGTTGCAGGAGAGCGTTTCGCAGTCCGCAATTCCGGAGCGTATGCCGTTGTAGAAGGGGTAGGTGAGCACGGATGTGAATATATGACCGGCGGACGTGTGGCAGTGCTTGGAAAAACAGGAAAGAACTTTGCTGCGGGAATGAGCGGAGGAATCGCCTACGTTCTGGATGAAAACAGTCATCTTTACCGCAATCTGAACAAGGCCATGATCGCAATTGAAAAAGTGGAGAACAAATATGACATCCAGGAGCTTCGCGCAATGATCGAGGAGCATGTGGAAAATACAGGTTCTGCGCGCGGAAAAGAGATTCTTGCCGACTTTGATGCGTATCTGCAGAAATTTAAAAAGATTATTCCTCATGATTATAAGAAGATGATCGCACTGGCTTCCAAGTGGGAAGAACGGGGAATGAGCAGCGAACAGGCACAGATGGAAGCCTTTAATGAGAGTTTTCAGATGAAAGAAAGTGAGGTATAGAAACAATGGGAAAACCAACAGGATTTTTAGATTACGAAAGAAAAAATACAAAGGCAGAAACACCGCTTCAGAGAATCCGTCATTTTCATGAGTTTAAAACTTCACTGCCTGTAAAAGAACAACAGAAACAGGGCGGACGCTGCATGGACTGCGGCGTGCCGTTCTGCCAGAACGGCAGCCTGCTCGCAGGCATGACATCCGGATGTCCGCTTCACAATCTGGTGCCGGAGACCAATGATCTGATCTATCGCGGGAACTGGAAACAGGCATATGAGCGTCTCGAAAAGACACATTGTTTTCCGGAATTTACCGGAAGAGTCTGCCCGGCGCTCTGTGAGGCGGCATGTACCTGTGCCTTGAACGGAGATCCGGTGGCAATTAAGGACAACGAGAAAATGATCATTGAACATGCATTCCAGAACGGATGGGTGACAGCACAGCCGCCGAAGGTGCGTACCGGAAAGACGGTGGCAGTGATCGGAAGTGGACCGGCAGGTCTTGCTGCGGCATTACTGCTCAACCGAAGAGGGCATCAGGTGACTGTATTTGAGCGAAGCGACAGAATCGGAGGACTTCTGTGCTATGGAATTCCGAATATGAAACTGGAAAAAGACATTGTAGAGAGAAGAGTCCGGCTGATGAAAGAAGAAGGCGTTCTTTTTAAAACCGGAGTGAATGTAGGAAAAGATGTGACTGCAGCAGAGCTTCAAAAACAGTTCGACCGGGTGATCTTAGCCTGCGGAGCATCGAATCCGAGAGATATCGAGGTGCCGGGAAGAGACAGTAAAAATATTTATTTTGCTGTGGATTTCCTGTCTTCGGTAACAAAGAGTCTCCTGGATCAGGATCTGAAAGAGGGCACTTTTATCCCGGCAAAAGGGAAACATGTGCTGGTGATTGGAGGCGGTGATACAGGAAATGACTGCGTGGGGACCGCGATCCGACTGGGGGCCAAATCGGTTACACAGCTGGAGATGATGCCCAAGCCTTCCAAAGAGAGAACAAAGTCCAATCCATGGCCGCAGTGGCCGCGCACGGAGAAGACGGACTATGGTCAGGAAGAGGCCATTGCAGTCTTTGGAAAAGATCCGAGAATGTATCAGACAACGGTAAAGGAATTCCAGAAGGACAAAAACGGAAATGTCAAAAAAGCAGTTCTGGTCAGCCTGGAGCCTCAAAAAGATAAAAAGACAGGCAGAATGCAGATGGTTCCCGTTCCGGGCAGTGAAAAAGTGGTGGATGCTAATCTGGTACTGATCGCCGCAGGGTTTACGGGCAGCCAGAAATATGTAACAGATGCATTTGGGGTATCTGTAGATGCAAGAACAAATGTAGCGACAAAAGAAGAAACGTATGAGACCAATGTACCGGGGGTATTTGCAGCAGGAGATGTGCGCAGAGGTCAGTCGCTGGTCGTATGGGCGATCCAGGAAGGAAAACAGGCTGCAAAAGCAGTCGATTATTCTTTGATGGGGTATACAAATCTGTAAGAGAGAAATATAATAGGATCATAGTGTAAGACAAGGAGAGGATGTTATGGAGAAGTATAGAAAAACAGAAATTCTGCAGATCGTGGAGGAAGAAGGCGTTGAGTTTATCCGTCTGCAGTTTACGGATATGTTCGGAACCTTGAAAAATGTCGCAGTTCCGGTCAGCTGCCTGGAAAAAGCAATGGATGACCGCTGCACGATCGACCTGGCTTCTTTGAACGGATTTGCAAAAGAAGAGGAGACAGAGTTGTATCTCAAGCCGGATTTTTCTACGTTTACCATACTGCCATGGCGTCCTCAGAATGGAAAAGTTGCCCGTTTTCTGTGTGATGTATGCACAGAGGATGGCAGCGAATACGAACTGAGCCCGCGGCTGATCCTGAAACGGGCACTGGAAAAAGCAGAAAAACAGGGCTATACACTGGAAGTGAATCCGGAGTGTGAATTTTTCCTGTTCCATACAGATGACGATGGAATGCCGACTACCGTTTCGCACGAAAGAGCAGGGTATCTGGATACGTCGCCGATCGATCTGGGCGAGAATACAAGAAGGGACATTATTCTGACACTGGAGGAGATGGGATATCAGATTACATCTTCTCATCATGAGATTGCGCCGGCACAGCATGAGATCGACTTTGCGTTTGAAGATGCGCTTTCCACTGCAGATAAGGTGATGACATTTAAAATGGCAGTCCGTACGATTGCAAAGCGCTACGGTCTTCATGCCACATTTATGCCGAAACCACGGCAGGATGTAAATGGTTCCGGTCTGCATCTGCACATGCGGCTTCTTAAGAACGGCAGAAATGTGTTTACCGGTGAAAACGGTGAATTGAGCACAGACGGCGAAGCATTTCTGGCGGGAATTCTGGGACATGTTGTGGGGATGACAGCAGTGTTTAATCCATTGGTCAATTCTTATAAGCGTCTGGTTCCGGGATTTGAGGCACCTTCCGATGTGACCTGGTCCAGAACACAGAGAAATGCGCTGCTCCATGTCAGAAAACGCAGAGGAGAAGGCGTGGATCTGGAACTGAGAAGTCCGGATTGTGCGGCAAATCCATATCTGCTTCTGGCACTTTGTCTGGAAGCAGGACTGGATGGAATCAGGAAACAGCAGAAAGCGCCAAAGGAACTGACAGAAGATATCTGCAGACTGTCCGATGAGGAGAAAAAGCAACGAAAAATTCAGAGCCTTCCGGAAAATCTGGGAGTGGCACTGGATGCAATGGGGCAGGATCTGTTGGTGCGGGAAGTGCTTGGAGAATCCTATGTTGCGGAATATCAGAAAATGAAACGCCGAGAATGGAAAAACTATCTGGAACAGGTAACAAAGTGGGAACTGGAGCAGTATCTGTATCTGGTTTAAGAAAATCAATGGAGGCCGCAGATGGGAGTCATCGTTGTCGTATTACCAAAGCTTGAGAATGCGAAAAAAGTGAAGAAAATACTGCTTGAACACGGATTTCAGACGGTGTTTGCGTGTTCTTCTGCCTCTTCGGCTCTTCAGATGGTTGGTGAATATTCGTATGGTCTTGTCATCAGCGGGTACCGGATGCCGGATATGTATTATCTGGATCTGGTAGATTGCCTGCCGCGGGATTTTGAATCCATTCTGTTAGGATCCGAGGAGACGGTGGCACAAGTCGGTGCAGGGATTTTATCCCTGACCATGCCGATCAAAGCCTATGATCTGGTCAATACCGCAGATATGGTGCTTCGTCAGCTGGAGCGGCGGATCAAAAAGAAAACCCGGACACCCAAAAAACGGAGTGAGAAGGAACAGAATTATATCCGTAATGCAAAATTTCTGTTGATGGAGAGAAACTATCTGACAGAGGAGGAAGCTCACAAATATCTGCAGAAATGCAGTATGGATAATGGAACCAATATGGTGGAGACAGCACAGATGATCCTGACGCTGCTGTTTGATGAGACATAACTGGAAAATAGTGAGGAAAATAGAATGCCGAATTTAAATGAAAATTATTTGAAACTGCAGGAAAATTATCTTTTTTCGGAGATTGCACACCGTGTTGCTGCGTATACGAAGCAGCATCCGGAAAAAAATGTGATACGTCTGGGAATCGGAGATGTCACACGTCCTCTGTGTCAGTGTGCCGGAGAGGCACTTCTTGAAGGGGCAAAAGAGATGATGTCTGCGGATACGTTTAAAGGATATGGCCCGGAGCAAGGGTATGAAGATATCAGAAAAGCCATTGTGGACTATTACAAAAGAAGTGGTGTAGAGATCGATACGTCTGCCGTATTTGTGTCAGACGGGGCAAAGAGTGATACAGGAAATATCACGGATCTGTTTGCACACGACAATGTGATCCTGATCCCGACACCGGTTTATCCTGTCTATGTGGACTCCAATGTTATGTGCGGAAATAAAGTGGAGTATATTGAGGGAAATGCAGACAATGACTTCCTTCCGATGCCGGACTGGGATCAGCATGCGGATATCATTTATATCTGTTCGCCAAACAATCCGACCGGCGCATGCTATAACAAAAGCCAGTTAAAAGAGTGGGTGGATTATGCGCTGAAGAATCAGGCAGTGATCCTTTTTGATGCGGCTTATGAGGCGTTTGTGTCTGATCCGGAACTTCCGAGAAGTATCTATGCCGTAGAAGGGGCAAAACAGTGCGCGATTGAGTTCTGTTCACTTTCCAAAACAGCGGGATTTACCGGAACCAGATGTGGATATACGATCGTTCCGCAGGAACTGGTATTTACAGCGTCCGCAGGAGAAGAGATGTCACTGAATGCCATGTGGAACAGACGTCAGTGCACAAAATACAATGGTACTTCCTATATTGTACAGAAAGCGGCAGCGGCAGTGTTCAGTGAGGAAGGTATCCATCAGTGTCAGGAGAATCTGGAATACTACAGGGAGAATGCGCGTGTCATTACAGATACACTTTCAGATCTTGGCATCCGGTTTTATGGAGGGGTACATTCCCCGTATGTCTGGTTTGAATGCCCGAAGGACATGGATTCCTGGACGTTTTTTGACTATCTGCTGCATGAGATCCAGGTAGTCGGAACGCCCGGAGCCGGATTTGGAGAGAATGGAAAACGCTATTTCCGTCTGACTTCATTTGGTACTTACGAGAATACAGTAGAGGCAATGACGCGCTTCCAGGATCTTCTGGAAACAAAATAAAAAACGGAAGTTAGTATTCTCTGATAGGAAAAGTTTTCTTTCTTAAAAAAACATGAAGTTTATGACAGTAAGAGCCAAATATGGTATACTAATAGAGACTAAGTGAGAAGGGAGATTTTCCAAGTTGAGAGGAGAACACCAGATGGAAGACGCGATCAAGAATTATGAAGACGTGGACAGTTGGAAGACCGTCATTTTCTTATATAATGCAGCAATGAAAGAGGTAGGGACGAAGCTGGAAATCCTCAATGATGAGTTTCAGCACGTACATAAATATAACCCGATTGAGCATATCAAGACAAGGATCAAGACGCCGGAGAGTATCGTAAAAAAGCTCAAACGATACGGCTATGAGACTTCAATTGAGAATATGCTCCGCTATATCAATGACATTGCAGGCGTACGGCTGATCTGTTCATTTACTTCCGATATTTACCGCCTGGCGGAGATGATCGGGAATCAAAGTGACTTAAAAGTGCTGGCAATTAAGGATTACATCAAAAAGCCGAAAGAGAGCGGATATAAGAGTTACCATATGCTGGTTTCCGTGCCGATCTTTCTGTCGGACAGTGTGGTAGATACCAAGGTAGAGATTCAGATCCGCACCATTGCGATGGATTTCTGGGCCAGTCTTGAGCACAAGATCTATTATAAGTTTGAAGGTGACGCACCGGATTATATCAGTCGTGAGCTGCAGGAGTGTGCGCAGATGGTGTCCGAGCTGGATGATAAGATGCTCTCTCTGAATGAGGCAATACAGGCATGTCTGGAAGTGGAGAATACGCCGGTACCTGTTGAGCTGGTAAAGGAGAATCAGGAACAGGAGAAGAAGCAGGAAGATATCGTAGAGCATATTTTGGGAAAAGAATCGTGATAGAAAAACAGCCGTGGCTGCCATGAAAAGTGGTAGCTACGGCTGTTTTTTTTGAGTCTGCTTTAAGATTTTTTCGTGCATTACGAACATAAGAACCAAGATGAAAAGCAGATATACCGGGAATAAGGCTGGGCTGATCGTATTTACGATCCATCCGAATACAGGCGGCATAAGGCAGGTTCCGATATAGGCAGACGCCATTTGTACGCCGATCATTGCCTGGGATCGATGTGCACCGAAATGCTCCGGTGTGGAGTGGATGATGCACGGATAAACCGGGGCGCATCCAAGTCCGATAAAAAGCAGTCCTAAAAGGGCAGTTACTTCTCCGATCGGTAATAGCAACAATATGATACCTGATAATATCACACATTGTCCCAGCCGTATCATCTGAGTGTCATTGAGTTTTAGGGTTAAAAATCCGCTGAGTGCCCTTCCTGCAGTGATTCCAATGAAAAACAGGCTGGCAAATCCGGCGGCAGTTTCAGAAGTCAGCCCCCAGTGTAAAACCAGATAGCTGCTGCCCCAAAGTCCGGTTGTCTGTTCCAGAGCACAGTAACAGAAAAACGTGATCATAATTTCTTTTGCACCTGAAATCCGAACAATCTGAGAGAGAGAAAGCGCCTGTTCGTGATATGACGCAGCAGTATGACTGCTTTTGGTAGGAACAGTTGGCTTTTTCCAAAGGGGTAGGCTGAACAGCAGTACGGCCGTCAGCAGGATCTGAAGAATGGAAATATAGCGGTATCCCATATTCCAGCTGTGTCCGTTTGATAATGCGTATCCCATAATATAGGGACCAAGGGAAGCTCCGACTCCCCACATACAATGCAGCCAGCTCATATGGCGGCTTGTATAATGAAGCGCAACATAATTGTTGAGTGCCGCATCTACGCATCCGGCACCGAGACCATAAGGAACGGCCCACAGACAAAGCGCGATAAATGTATGGCTTGTGGAAAATCCGAATAGTGCAGCTGCAGTCATGAAAACACTGACAGCGGTGATCTTTCCTGCACCGAAACGTTTAGTCAGACGGTCGCTTAGCAGGCTGGAGATGATGGTTCCGACTGCAATGATCATGGAAATCCCGCCGGCATAGGAAACAGGTACAGAAAATTCACGATACATCGTGGGCCAGGCTGAGCCTAAAAGAGAATCCGGCAATCCAAGACTAATAAATGCCAGATAAATAACAGCTAACAATAGTTGAAACATATATAACCTCCTGCTTGAATGTTCTTGTGTAATAATATCGACATAGCAAGCTTGATACAACTTAATTTCCGACATATAATATAAAAAAAACGCCAAGTTTGAAAAGGAGATGTGAATATGGCACTGCAGGAGTGCAGATTGAATCTGAATCAGAAATTAAAAGAACTCCGGCCGCATGGAACGCTGGAATTTCCATGTGCGGGGTATTCTTCATACTATACAGGGCGGCAGGAGGACAGCATTCCGTGGCACTGGCATGAAGAGATTGAGATGGTATATGTTGCAGAAGGCAGGTTGGAATTAAAAATACCATCGGAATCGTTTTATGTTGAAACAGGAGATGCGTTTGTAATCAATTCCAATGTGCTCCACTATGCGATCGCTGCGGATTATTGTAAACTACATTCTCTGGTGTTTCATCCTACGCTTATTTTAGGAAATGAAGATTCGGTTTTTGCAAAAAAGTATGTACGTCCGCTCGTATCCTGTCACGCATTTTCCGGCTGTGCGGTTTCCCGGTTTGAGAATGCACATGTGATTCAGTGGTTTTGCAGTGCGTTTGACGCGATCGTACAGGAACCTTCGGGATTTGAATTTGTCGTTAGGGAGAATTTATCTAGAGTTTGTTTTTTCCTGACAGAAAAATTTAAAGATGAGCTGGAGGTACCGGAGACACTTCAAAGTCAGGACAATTTGCGGATACGAAAAATGTTGGAGTATATCCAGAGATATTATTTTGATGATATTAAGCTGGCGGATATTGCGAAGGCGGCAGACATCGGAGAAAGAGAATGTTTGCGCTGTTTTCAGAAGACAATACAGCTTTCGCCCATCCAGTATGTTTTGAAGTACAGGATCATACGGGGAGCGGAAATGCTTTTGCATAATCCGGAAAACAGCATTTCTGAAATAGCAACTGCCTGTGGTTTTGAAAGTCCCAGTAATTTTTCTAAGATATTCAAACGGTTTTATAAGTGTACGCCGAGAGAGTATCGGAAAAAAGAAAATGATTAGTAAACAAAAATGCGGTTTACTAAAATTAAAAATGCATTTTGGTAAACTGAGGTAAAAAGTAAACTATATATAATATTTATGAAGTGGGTTTCAGAACCCGCTTTTATATGCATAATACACAAAAAATATATCGATAATTCGTTAATAAATTACAAAAACAAGAAAAGTGTACAAGAAATATTTGACTTTAGGTAAAACTGGTTTATAATCAAGTTATAGTTAACCGGTTACTAAAAGCGAGATGAGTAAGACAGAAGAAAAAGGAAGGAAAAGGAGAAAGGCAAATGATAGGAATTATCGTTGCGGGACATGGAAATTTTCCGACAGGGATCATGAGCGCAGTAAGCCTCATTGCAGGAAATCCTGAGCATATAAAGGCGGTAGATTTTGTGAAGGGAATGTCCTCACAGGAATTAAAACAGAAGTTAGAAGAGCAGATGGAGGCGCTGGGGACTTCTGAGATCCTGGTCATGACAGATCTGTTGGGAGGAACCCCGTTTAATGTGGCATCCGGCATCAAAACAGAGAGTGGAAAAAGTATCAAAGTGCTGGCAGGAACGAACCTGGCTATGGCAGTGGAAGCAATCTTTTCTAGAGAGCTGATGGGATTGGAAGAACTGGCAGAAATTATCAGGCAGAGCGCAAAAGATGGTGTGGAGGACTTTGACAGTCTTGGAAATGATGATGAGATGATATTTGAAGACGGTGTCTGATCGCAAAGAGGGAAATCATGATTAAGAAGATAAATATTGAAGAGATTAAAAAACGAGAAGAGTTTTTGTACGGTAAACTGTTAACACGCAAAGAGGTAGAATATGCGCTGGAAGAGGCAAAGGCTTCTGTAAAAAGAAACATGGAGTATCTGAATGGAAAGTTTCCGTTTTCAGCAGCCTATAATTCTGAGCCGTTTCCATCAGAACGGGACGGAATGTACCCGATTACAGAAAATGTAGAGTGGACGACGGGATTCTGGACAGGACTAATCTGGCTGATGTATGACTGGAGCAGGGAGGAATGTTTTAAAGAACTCGGAATGGCAGATGTAAGATCGTTTAAAGAACGTGTAGAAAAACGGATCGATCTGAACCATCATGATCTTGGATTTCTGTACTCTCCATCCTGTGTGGCAGCATATCAGCTCTGCCAGTCCGAGGAAGGAAAGCAGGCAGCGCTTCAGGCAGCGGATATTCTGATGGAGCGTTACCGGGAAAACGGACATTTCATTCAGGCATGGGGAAATGTAGGAGATCCGAAGGACTACCGTCTGATCATTGACTGTATGCTGAACATTCCACTGTTATACTGGAAGAGCAGAGTGACAGGGGATGAGCGGTATGAAAAGGCGGCAAGAGAACATTTTATTACCTCCTGTAACAATGTAGTGAGGGATGATGCATCCGCTTATCACACATTTTATTTTGATCCGGAGACAGGAGAACCTGTTAAAGGAGTCACACGTCAGGGATATTCTGATGATTCGGCATGGGCAAGAGGTCAGGCGTGGGGAATCTACGGAATCGCATTGAACTACAGAAATTCCAATATTGGGGAAGCGTTTGATCTGTTCAAGGGAATGACAAATTATTTCCTCAACCGACTTCCACAGGATAATGTATGCTACTGGGATTTGATTTTCGGAGACGGTTCCGGACAGTCCAGGGATTCTTCGGCAGCGGCAGTCGCAGTATGCGGAATGCAGGAGATGTGTAAATATCTGCCGGAGACAGATGAGGATAAGGAGGTTTATAAGTATGCAATGCATACGATCCTGCGTTCGCTGATTGAAAATTATGCCAACCATTCTCATAAACCGGGAGAGGCGCTTCTTTTACATGGAGTCTATTCCTGGCATTCCGGCAAAGGGATCGATGTAGGAAATATCTGGGGAGACTATTATTATGTAGAAGCTCTGGTACGGTTTTTGAAAGACTGGAAGGTATGGTGGTAAAATACCGATTTTTATTTATGGGAGGAAAAGAAAGATGACAGACAAACCAAATATCGCAGCGCTGCGTATTGATGAGCGTCTTGTCCACGGACAGGGACAGCTCTGGATCAAAACATTAGGAGTCAACACTGTGATCGTTGCGAATGACGAGGCGGCAAATGATCCGATTCAGCAGACACTGATGAAAACAGTAATTCCGAAAACGATTGCAATGAGATTTTTCACAGTTCAGCATACCTGTGATGTGATTTATAAGGCTTCTCCGAAACAGGTCATGTTCATCATCTGTAAGTCGGCAGAAGATGCACTGAAGCTGGTAGAGGGAGGTGTTCCGGTGACAGAGATCAATGTGGGAAATATCCACAGAGCACCGGGAAAACAGGAGATCAGCCCATACATTGCACTTGGGGAAGAAGACAGGGATGCGCTCCGAACTCTGAAAGAGAAATACAACGTTACATTCAATACAAAATCAACACCAACGGGTGCGGATACAGCATCCAATGTTGATATTACAAAATATTTATAGGAACGAATATCTATAAGGAGGAAGAGAAATGGAAATTACAATTGTACAGGCCGTTTTGATCGGACTTTGGACAGGTGTCTGCCTTAGTGGTATGCTTTTGGGAATTTACACGAACCGTTGTCTGATCATGGCTACCGGAGTAGGTTTGATTTTAGGAGATCTGCCGACAGGACTGGCAATGGGGGCAGTCGGAGAGCTGGCATTTATGGGATTCGGAGTATCTCAGGGAGGAAGTGTACCGCCGAACCCGATGGGGCCTGGAATCATAGGAAGTATTATGGCGATCACAATGAAAGGCGCAGGAGTAGATGTTGCGACAGCCCTTGCATTATCGTTCCCGTTTGCGGTTGCATTCCAGTTTGTAATCACACTTGTTTACACAGCAATGGCAGGTGTCAGCGCCACAGCGACAAAAGCGCTGGAAAACAAACAGTTTAAAAAATTCAGACTCTGCTGCAATCTCACCGTTTGGGTTTTCCTCGTGCTTGGCTTTGTGATCGGATTTGCAGGTGCAATGAGTGCAGAAGGTCTGGAGAAAGTGATCAGTCTGATTCCAACATGGCTGAATACGGGGCTGAGTGTAGCAGGAGCAATGCTTCCGGCAATTGGATTTGCCATGATCTTAAATGTAATGGCAAAGAAAGAACTGATCCCATTTGTACTGCTTGGATATTGTGCGATCGCATACTTTAAGCTGCCGATCATCGGTGTTGCGATCCTTGGAACAACAGTTGCACTTTTGGTTCATTTCTATACAGGAAAAGGAAACAAATCAGGTACAGAAACAGAAGAAGTGGAGGTTGAATTTGAAGATGGCATCTAATAAATTACAGAAAAAAGATTATACAAGAGCATCGCTGAGAGCATACTTCCTTCAGAATGGTATGAACTACAGTAACTATCAGGGACTTGGATATGCCAACATGTTGTATCCGGGACTGCGCAAGATTTATGACGATGATGATCAGTTAAGAGATGCACTGAAAGAAAATGTGGAATTCTTCAATACAAACCCAAGTATGGTACCATTCATCGGAAACCTTCATCTTGCGATGCTTGATGGCGGAGCCAATGCAAAAGAAGTAAAATCCATTAAAATGGCATTGATGGGACCAATGGCAGGAATCGGAGATTCATTGTCTCAGTTCTGTCTGGCACCGCTGTTTGCGACAATCGGTGCGTCGCTTGCACAGGATGGACTGATCCTGGGACCGGCGATTTTCTTCCTTGGAATGAATATCACGCTTCTGATCATCAAATTATTGATGGGTAACTGGGGACATAAGCTTGGGGCAAGTATCATTGAAAAGCTGAGCAGCTATATGGAACAGATTTCCACAATCGCAGGAATGATCGGTGTTACGGTAATCTCCGGTCTGGCAGTTAATTTTGTGAAGATTTCTACGAAGCTGCAGTATGTGGCACAGGTTTCGGAGACAGAAGAGAAAATCATTTCTCTGCAGGAGATGTTGGATGCGATGCTTCCTAATATGCTTGCTGTATTGTATACCGGCTTGATGTTCTATCTGATCAAAAAGAAAAAATGGAGTACATACAAACTGGTTATCTTTACGATTATCGTGGGAATCCTTCTTTCTGTGATCGGTATACTTGGATAAAATAGAAAATGTATTGAGGATGTGGGATGTTTAGCGGAAATAAACATCCCATAACTGGTTTTACGAAACGGGAGATATAGATATGGGTTCACAGATAGAACAATTAAAAAATAGAGCGAAGGAATATGCAAAAGCATATCATGAAAAAGAAGTAAAGCGGAGTGTACACAAAGGAGAAATGGAAGAAATTCTGCGCCAGGCAGACTGGCTGATGGAACAAAAATTTTGCTTTTGTGACCGTTGGGATATGGAGCCATGCAGTACGGTATATGAAGTTTCACCGTTTTCCTGGGATGCCTGCCCGAACGGAGATCCGGAATGGATATATATGCTCAACAGGCAAGAGTATCTGAAAAAAATGCTTATGGCATACTGGTACACCGGACAGGAGCGGTATGTGGAAGGGATGAAGCAGTATATTCTGCACTGGGTAAGGCAAAACACGAAGGAAACATTCGGCTCTCTGATGACAAGGACGATCGACACCGGAATCCGGTGCGCATCCTGGACACCATTGCTTCTGCATCTTCTTGCCAAGGAGCACATCAAAGAAGAGGAACTGTTTGAAATTTTAGAAAGTATGGAACAGCAGTTTTTATATCTGTACCAAAGCTATGTGCCGAAATACCGGCAGAGCAACTGGGGTGTTTTACAGACGACTTCGATTCTGCAGAATGCGGCATGGTTTGGAGAATGTTTCTGTCTGGAAGAGATGAAACGGATCGCAGAGTGGGCAAAGGATGAGCTGCTTTATCAGCTGGAATCTCAGATTTATGGGGACGGCTCTCATTGGGAGCAGTCCATGATGTACCATATTGAAGTGCTTAATTCCGTAACGACAATGCTGGTGTTCAGAAAAAGAGCGGGTGTGGAGACTTCGAAAAGAATTGAGGAAATCCTGTATGGAATGTACGATTATGTGATGCATGCGGCGGGGCCGGATCATTTTCAGATTGCGCAGGGAGACAGTGATGTGACGGACATCCGGGATGTGATGACAAGAGGCGCCATGCTGTTTGAAGAGAGCGCATTTAAATATGCGGGATATGAGGAGCCGGATCTGGAGAGCATATGGTGTTTTGGAATGGAGCAGAAAGAGCAGTATCTGAAACTGAAATCAAAACAGCCGGAAACATTGAACGGTCTTTATACAGACAGCGGAAACTTTTATTACAGAAGCGGTTGGGAGATAGACAGCAACTATACGTATCTTCATAATGGGCCGCTTGGAAGCTCCCATGGACATTCGGAATTGACACATATATGTAATTATTACAAAGGAAAAGCGTTTCTGACAGACAGCGGCCGATATTCTTATATAGAAGGAGAACTGAGAAACCGTTTGAAATCTCCGGAGGCACATAATGTTTCTGTGATTAAAGGCTGTCCGATGGGAGTGCCGGACGGTTCCTGGAGTTACGCATATTTTGCAGACAGTCTGAACAATTACTGCAAAACGATTGAGGGGATCCACTATGCAGAGATGCCGTATGTGATGCAAAATAAACAAAAAGAGCCTGCATACTGCTGCAGAAGGATTCTAATCTTTCCGGAGGGAATCTGGCTGCTCAGTGATGACCTTCGTATGGCGGGAACGCAGGAAAGTACCATGTATTTCCATCTGGCACCGGAGGTGATTGTAAAGGAACAAAAAGAGCGGGAAGTTCTTCTTGAAAATGAAGATGTCAGGCTGATCCTTGGAGCAGAGTATCCTTTGGAGCAAAGGCAGGAGATTTTGTCCAGAATTTATAACGAAAATGAGGAGCATACAGTTTTTCAGGCAAAAACCAACTGGGAAAATGAAGGAGTATGTACAGCATGGATGCACCCGGAGAATGCAGAATTAAAAGATACGGTGATCATACAGGCAGAAGGGAAACAGGTGGCTACATCTGTGGTGGCAAAGGAAGTGTGGATTTCAGGTGAACTGTCCTATGTGGTTATTATGCGTACGCATGAAAATTACCGTGGTCGGAAAGTTTTCCTATACCAGAATTGTGGCTTTTATGGTAAAGTAGTTATATTGAAGAAAACAGAAGAAGGGTTTGAAGTACTCCGCTTCCGGGCGTAGAACGAAAATAAGGTGGGAAACAAGATGAAAAAACTGACCATTAATGAAATTGCAGAAATGGTAGGAGTTTCGAAGACAACGATTTCTTTTTATTTGAACGGAAAAACGAATAAAATGTCAGATGAGACACAGAAAAAGATCCAGCAGGTCATTGAAGAGACCGGTTACACGCCAAGCGCTGCGACCAGAACAGTAAAGGCAAGCGATGACTGTATCGGCGTGATTCTTGGAGATGTGTCCAAACCATTTGCGGCAAAGGCACTGAAAGGAATTGAAGAAGAAGCACATGAGGCCGGATATCAGGTGATCGTGGGAAGTAACGAGATGTCATTTGCCAAAGAAAAAGAATATGTTGAGCATATGCTGAAAATGGGAGTGTCCGGTTTTATCATACAGGCAACATACAGGTTTGGAATTTTGGCAATGGAATTGGAAAAAAAGAATAAAAAGGTCGTATATCTGGATATTCCACCTTATGATTCACAGGGAGTAAGAGTTTTGGGAGACAATTATCAATGCGTATATGATGCAATCAGTCAATGCATTGAGAGAGGATATGATCAGCTTCTGGTTGTTTCGGATGCCAATGAATCGGAGTATACCGGAATGGATAACCTGCGAGGCTTCAAGGATGCGGCAAACGATGCCGGAGTTTCATTTAAGACCTATTTTATAGAAGCGGAGACAACAAGAGAAGAGATTCATGATTATCTGGAACAGAATATCAGCGAGTATAAGAAAACACTGGTGTATGCTTCAGAGGTGGAGGCGCTTCGAAAAGTGTATCTTGGGATTAAGTTATTTCCGGATTTTCAGTCATTGTTTCCAGAGCGTCTGGGGCTGATCGGATTTGATGTGACCGGATGGACAAAGATCGCAGTACCGGAAATCTCAGCAATCATGATCCCTGCTTATCAGGAAGGTCAGATTGCCTCCCGAAAACTGATTGAAATGATCGAGAGTAAAAACAGTATTTCGAATAAAAAAGTAATTATAAAAAATGCAGTGCGCTGGAGAGACAGTACGCTGTAGCAGGAGGATATTATAGAATGATACAGATCAAAGTATTAGATGCAGAAAAAAATATTGTTGCAGAAAATGGTGGGCAGGAGGAAGTGAACCTGACGCTGAGAAGAGAGTATCAGGAGGGCGACACCATTGTATTTGAAATTGGTGGAGAGACAGGACATTATTGGATGCAGGTGGATGATGTGCTTGGAAAATCACTGGTGTATCTGACAGGCGATCAGACTTATGAGATTCCGTTTGAAGAAAAGAAGTTCAATCTTTCACCAAAGGCATTTACTGGAGAAAAACAGTTGCTTTGCCTTCGCAAGGCAAGACCTTATGAGATCAATATTTATCGCAATCTGGCAGAAAATGTCAACGATCAGCATGGAGATGTGAACTGTTATCCGCATGCATCTGCCAATGTAGAGACAAGAGGAGAGGCAGTATTTGCAGCAAAGAATGCAATTGACGGAGTGACGGCAAATCACGATCACGGAAAATGGCCGTTTGCTTCCTGGGGGATCAATCAGAGAGACGATGCCGAGATAAAACTGGAATTTGGTCGTGAAATCAGCACAGACCGGATTGTGCTTCATATAAGAGCAGATTTTCCGCATGACAACTGGTGGGTAAAAGGGACCGTAGAATTTTCAGATGGAAGCAGCATGGTGCTGGATCTGGAAAAAACAGACGGAGCACAGGAATTTACATTTTCAGAGAAGAAGATCAGCTGGCTCGTATTGAAGGATCTGATCAAAGCAGATGATCCGTCACCGTTCCCGGCGCTGACTCAGATTGAAGTATTCGGAACAGAGTGCTGATCTGGGAGAAGCAAAAATGGAGATCCGTGAGATAAATGAAAACAAAAAAGAATATCTGGAGCTTTTGCTTCTTGCCGATGAACAGGAAAGTATGATCGATCGCTATCTTGAGCGAGGTGAGATGTATGTCTTGTATGATGCAGGTGAGGTCCGGGCTGTCTGCGTTGTTACCCAAGAAAATGACCAGATTTTGGAATTGAAAAACCTGGCTGTGAAACCGCAATGCCAGCGTAGAGGATATGGCAGAAAAATGATCCAGTTTCTCTGTGAAAAATACAGAGGAAAGAAAGCAATTCTGCAGGTAGGGACCGGGGACAGCCCGGCAACCCTGCCTTTTTATGAGAGATGCGGATTCACACAATCACATCGGATCCCCGGATTTTTTGTGGATAACTACGACCATCCGATCATAGAGTGTGGAAAACAGTTGGTGGATATGGTGTATTTAAAACAATTTCTTTAATTTCTCAAAAAGGATACGCGTATCTTCTGTAAAACAAACATCTTCTCATTTTGGAATCTATAATTTTTTCTTCCCCTCTCTGTGCAGACCAGAGGCAGATTCCCGCCACGCTTTTGGAGTCATGCCACTGATTCGCTTGAACAGTCGGGTAAAGTAGTGGACGTCTCCGATTCTGCAGCGCAGTGCGATATCTTTGATCGGAACATCGGTATTGGCAAGCAGTGTTTTGGCATGGTCGATGCGGTAATGATTGACATAGTCTGTCAGAGAAGTTCCCATTTCTTTGGTGAACAATGTGGACAGATAACTTGCATTGACACCAAGATGCTGTGCCAGCGTGTTCAGAGTCAGATTGGCAGACAGATCCGTTTCCAGGTAGGCGACAACTTTCCGGATGATCGAGGAATGAATCTTGTGCTGGTGTTCTTTGACGATCCGGCAGTATCCGAGTGCGATGGTCTGTTGTGCACGCAGGCATTGAGTTGCGGAAGTCAGACTTTCCAACATGGTTACATTGCAGTTGGAATAGGCGTCAATATGGATCGGAGGTACACCAGCCTGTTCGGCTGCTTTTCGAAGTAATGTGTTCAGTGTGATGGTATAATTTTTCATATCTCTTAAATTATTGCTGATTCGTTGTGGAAGAAGCCAGGATTCAAATTTTGAAGTTATTTCCAGAGCCTGGCTTTCTCTGCCGGAAGTGACAGCATTGATCAGCATATTTTCTGCTTCATATCGCTTTTCAATCACATCAATATTTGAAAACGGATGTTCTTCATCCCGCAGACAATTCTTATAGGCGTTATTCCAATGATCAAAAAAATCAGTATTGGAATAGACGACTTCACAGGAATCCCCATAGAGCTTTTTTCCGAATTCCAGAAACAGGCTTTCGAACATGGCATAGGAGCCTAAAAAAGGAAGTTTCTGATAATAGGCCTGAATCGAGTCATGATAAGTATCTTTCAAAGGAAGGCTTGAAAACAATTCTTCAAAGCGGTTTCCCTGTATCTTTTCAAATACGACAGGACCGCAGTAAAATACTGTTTTTGTGCCGGGAAGCAGCAGAAAGACAAAGGTACACTGGAACAGGTCTGTATTGAAATAAATTTTTCCCGGTTTTAGTTTTTCAAACAGATCATTGAAAAATCTGGAAGTATTTTTTACGCCCAGAATATGGCGGAGCAGTCCCTGATCCAGATGATCCAGATCCTCACAGGGTAGCTCAAAGCGATAAACCGGGAGATAATTTGCCTCCAGTATCTTTTGTGTAAAATCGATCAATTCTTCGTATTTCATAAAGTCTCCTTTTTAAATCTGAAAATTGTGCAAAAAACTACAAAAATCATCACTGTTATTTTTCTCAAAACTTACATACAATAATCATACAACAAATATGTGAAAAAGCTAAGAAAAATGGAAAACAAAGGAGAATGGTTATGCGTAATGTGATAAGTTTAAACAAAAACTGGGCATTTATTCAGGAGAATGCAGGGCTTCCGGGAGAAATGCCGACAGACTGGCATAAGGTGGATCTTCCGCATACATGGAATGCAGTAGACGGACATGATGGGAACGGTAGTTATGACAGAGGTACTTACTGGTATGCGAAAACATTTGAAACACCAAAACAGCCCCTGGGAGGCGGAAAGGTCTATGTAGAAATTCTGGCAGCAGGTCAGCAGGCAACCGTGTATGTAAATGGAAAAGAAGTGACATATCACGAAGGCGGATATTCTACATTCCGTGCGGACATTACAGATGTGTGTCACGAAAAAGGGGACAATCTTTTGGTCATTGCATGCAGCAATGAAATGAAAGACAGTGTGTATCCGCAGTCTGCAGACTTTACATTTTATGGCGGGCTGTACAGAGGGGTAAATTTGATCAGTGTTCCGGATGCGCATTTTGATCTGGAGTATTACGGAGGACCGGGAATTCAGGTAACACCAAAACCGTGTGAATGTGGAGGCGCTGCATTTGAGATTGTTTCTTATGTGAAAGAGACAGATGAAAACTTTACCGTATTGTACGCTATCTGTGATGCAGAGGGAAATGAAGTGGCAAGTGCCTGCCGCCCGGCTGATGAAACTACAGTAACAGTGTATGTTCCGGATGCAAAACTCTGGGAGATTGATGCTCCGTACCTGTATACAGTAACTGCGAAGCTGCAGAGAAGAAATGAAACGTATGATGAGATTTCCGCACGTGTGGGTGTGCGCAGTTTTTCCTGTGATCCGAACAAAGGCTTTATCATCAATGGGGCAGAAACTCCGCTGCGCGGAGTGAGCCGCCATCAGGATATGCTCTATAAAGGAAATGCTCTTACAAAAGAGGATCATTACGAAGATGCAAGGCTCATCAAGGAGCTGGGGGCAAACACGATTCGTCTGGCACATTATCAGCATTCTCAGGATTTTTATGATGCCTGCGATGAGATGGGATTTGTAGTGTGGGCAGAGATTCCGTTTATCAGCGTGATGAACCAGGATCCGGATGCACATCAGAACTGTATCATCCAGTTGAAAGAGCTGATCATTCAGAATTACAATCATCCGTCAATTTGTTTCTGGGGTATTTCCAATGAGATTCTGATCGGAGGAATTTCAGAACAGTTAGTGGAAAATCACAAAGAACTGAATGCTCTTGCGAAAGAAATGGATCCAACCCGTCTGACGACGATCGCGCATGTGTCCATGACACCGATCGAAGGACCAATGCATGGGATTACAGATGTGGAAAGCTACAACCATTATTTCGGATGGTATGGCGGGAAAATGGAAGACAATGGTCCGTGGATGGACAACTTCCATAAAATTCATCCGGAAATCTGCCTTGGATTGTCGGAGTATGGATGTGAAGGAATCATCACGTATCACGGTCCGAACCCGGCATGCAAGGACTACAGTGAGGAATATCAGGCGCTGTACCATGAGCATATGGCAAAAATGCTGGAAGAACGTCCATGGATCTGGTCCAGCCATGTCTGGAACATGTTTGATTTCGGATGTGCAGCCAGAAACGAAGGCGGCGTAGCAGGACGAAACAATAAAGGTCTTATGACCATTGACAGAAAAGTGAAAAAAGACAGCTACTATATTTATCAGGCATACTGGAATAAAAAACCGATGGTACATCTCTGCGGAAAACGGTATGCACAGCGTGCGGGAGAAATGACACAGATTCGTGTATATTCCAACCAGCCGTCTGTTATACTATTCCTGAATGGAGAAAAAGTAGAAGAACTTTCCGCAGACAAAGTGTTTGTATTTACAGTGGCATTAAAAGACGGATTTAATATCATCACAGCACAGGCAGGTGAGGTTCAGGATACGATGACACTGGAAAAAGTAGAAAAAGAACCGGAAATCTATGTACTTCCGGAAGTGAATGAACGTGCAGAGGGTGTTGCCAACTGGTTCCAGACAGTCGGAGATATGGATTTAAAAGCGCCGATGGAATTCCCGGAGGGAAGATACAGTATCAAAGATACAATGGAAGAACTGGCAAAAAATCCGGAAGCAATGGAAATTGCTTCAAAAGCAGTAAAACTGATGGCAAATATGATCGTATCACCGGGGGAAGGCATGTGGGATATGATGAAGAGTATGTCTTTTGAAAGACTCAGTGAGATGGCTGGTGATCTGGCGCCGGAGGGATTTGTGGAAAGTGTCAATGCGAAATTGATTCAGATTAAAAAAGCATAACAATCTGGAAGGAGAAGAATGCCATGGCAAAAACAAATCAATCTTCAGTTCCTGCATTTGGAATGAAAGATAAATTAGGATATATGTTTGGGGACTTCGGAAATGATTTTACCTTCATTTTGTCCTCGACGTTTATGATGAAATTTTACACAGATGTGATGGGACTTTCCGCTGGGGTCGTAGGTATGCTGATGATGGCGGCGCGGTTTGTGGATGCGTTTTCAGATGTGACAATGGGGCAGATCGTCGATCGTTCCAAACCTACAAAGGATGGAAAATTCCGTCCATGGATCAAGCGTATGTGCGGTCCGGTAGCAATTGCAAGTTTTCTGATCTTTCAGGCAGGATTTGCAGATATGTCCTATGGATTTAAGGTGGCGTGGATGGTGATCACATACCTTCTATGGGGCTCTGTCTTTTACACAGCAATCAATATTCCGTACGGTTCTATGGCTTCCGCTATTTCAGCGGAGCCAAATGACAGAGCATCGCTCTCAACATGGCGTACGATTGGATCCACGCTGGCAAGTCTGGTGATTGGAGCGGGAACCCCTCTTGTTGCTTATGTGACTGTAGATGGCAATCCAGTACTTTCCGGAAGCCGTATGACGATTATTGCAGGGATTTTTTCTGTATGTGCAGTCATCTGTTATGTGCTTTGTTTCAAACTGGTCAGGGAGCGTGTTCCGGTTCCGGCAAATAATCAGAAATTTGATCTGGCGGCACTGGGAAAGAATCTGATTACAAACCGGGCGCTGGTTGGAATTATTGTGGCAGCACTGCTTCTGCTCCTTGCAATGCTTGGAATGCAGGGGATGGCAGGATATGTATTTCCGAACTATTACAGAAGTGCGGGAGCACAGTCTGCAGTTTCTCTTTTGAGCAACATTGCGGTACTTGTAATCTGTGCGCCTCTGGCCGGAAAACTGGCAGCCAGATTTGGAAAGAAAGAACTCTCTGCTGCAGCATGTCTGATCGGTGCGGTCAGTTATCTTTTGTGTCTGATCATTCATCCGGATAATGTGTGGGTCTACATTGCATTTTATGTTCTTGCATTTATCGGACTTGGATTGTTTAACATGGTAATCTGGGCAATGATCACAGACGTGATTGATGATGCGGAAGTGAAAAACGGAGTGCGGGAAGATGGTACGATTTATTCCGTGTATTCCTTTGCAAGAAAGCTGGGACAGGCATTTTCGTCCGGAATGGTGGGAGGTCTTCTTTCCCTGATCGGATATTCGCAGGCAACAGCATTCGATCCTGTAGTGACAGAAGGAATTTTCAAAATTTCCTGTATTGTGCCGATCATCGGGCTCACAGCAGTGGCACTTGCATTGATTTTTCTATATCCGCTGAATAAAAAGCGAGTAGAAGAAAACAGTAAGGAACTTGCAAGACGCAGGGGAGAAAAATAGAGAAAATGTACGAGAGACTGTCTGAAAACAGATCGTCGTAAACAGGGAAAGCAGCGATTCATCTGAGTCGCTGCTTTGTTACGTCATAACAAACCGGAATGTAAGAAAAATTTAAGATTTACATTGAGTTTTTTTTAAGCCGCCGATATTATAGTTTACATAGAGTAAAGGAATACAGGAGGGCAGCATGAACGGTGAAACGATACTTGTTGTGGACGACAATAAAGAAATTGTCTATTCGATCAGTGAATTACTGAAATATGAAGGATATCAGGTTGTAAAGGCTTATGATGGGATGGAAGCGCTGAAAGCTCTGGAGACAAACCAGATCGATCTGATCCTGCTGGATGTGATGATGCCGAAACTGAACGGATTATCTGCACTGATGAAATTAAGGGAAAACTACCGTATTCCGGTTATTATTCTGTCAGCGAAGACGGAGGAGAGTGACAAGGTGTCAGGTCTTGTTCTGGGAGCAGATGACTACGTGGAAAAGCCGTATAATCCGTCGGAACTCATTGCCCGTGTGAAAGCACATCTCAGGCGTTATCACGCGTGGGGAGGCGCAGCGCCGAAAACAGACAGTGACACGCTTGTAAACGGCGGTCTTGTACTTGATAAAAAGCGGCGTCTGATCCTTGTGGAAGGGGAAGAAGTCAGGCTGACGGCTACAGAATATAAGATACTGGAATTGCTGATGGGACATCTGGGGCAGGTGTTTTCAGCAGAACAGATTTATGAAAATGTATGGAAAGAATCGGCAAATTATACAGTGGAAAATACAGTGATGGTGCATATTCGGCATATCCGGGAAAAGATTGAGATTGATACAAAAAAGCCAAGATATGTAAAGGTGGTGTGGGGCATTGGCTACAAAATGGAAAAATATAATTGAGACAGGAAAACGTTTGTTAAAGCAACAGTGGCAGGTATTAGTAAGTGTCATGTTGGCAGGATGTGGAATTTTTACCTTTTATATCCTGATCGCTTATCGAACCTATTATCCAACAGAAAAAATCCTGTATTTTGGGATACTTGGGAATATTCTGTTAGGAAGCGGGACTGCATATCTGTTAGAAAAGGGACTGAACCGAAAATATCAGAACTGGATCCCAAAAGAAGATGTTTATTACCGGGAGTGGAGAGCAGAAATGAAAAAAATGGAGCATCTTCTTCAAGTGATTGGTATTCTGGCATTTGTAGCAGCAGGTATCTTCTTTGTGCTGCAGAGTAAATTTCGAGAGTACTGGAGCTGGTATTACAATTATGCTGCCGGTTATGTGATGCTTTTTACAGCATTGCTCCAGTATATGGTGTGGCAGTTTGTGCGCCGACGGTTTGATGAGAAGAAACGAGAAGTGCTGATGGGCAAACTGGAGGAAATCAATCAAAAACGGATTGCAGAAGCGCTGGAGAACGAGAAAAAGAGCCTTGCAAAAGTTTCACGCAGTGACCAGCTTCGAATCGATCTGATCACCAATGTGTCGCATGATCTGAAAACGCCTCTGACTTCCATGGTGGGTTATATTGAACTCATTAAAAAGGAAGAATTGAGCGACCTTGTCAGAGATTATGTGGATGTGCTGTCTGAAAGAGCAGAAAAATTAAAAGAAATGATAAACAGCTTGTTTTCTCTTGCAAAAGCAAGCAGCGGAAATATCGAACTGCATCCGGAAAAGTTTGAACTGAATCGTCTGGTAGAACAGATTTTTGCAGATATGCATGATCATGTGAAAGAGAGTGAGCTGCAGTTCGTAAAACAGCTTACAGAGGAAAATACAGAAATCATTTCTGATAATATGTATTTTTACAGGATCTGCCAGAATCTGATTGAGAATGCGCTGAAGTATTCGGCAAAACATACGAGAGTATTCGTGAAAACTTATCAAAAAGAGTCTTCAAATCATCTGTGTCTGGAAATCACGAACACCGCAGGATATCCAATGGATTTTACAAAGGAAGAGATTATCGAGCGGTTTTTTCGTGGGGATAAGCAGAGGTCCAGTGAGGGAAATGGACTGGGACTTGCGATCGTAAGTACGTATGTGAAAGCGCTTGGCGGAGAGTTTGATATTAAAATCGACTGTGATCAGTTTAAGGCCTGTGTGGAGATGCCGCTTTCGGCAATCACGATTACATAAAAATCAAAGAATTACGAAATAAGCACACGGGGAATTTTCCCCATGTGTTTATTTATCTGTATTCTCCTTAAATTTTTCTTTAGACACAAGAATTTCTTCGATAGCATGTTTTACAGCCATTTTAACTGTGAAATATAAGATAGGGATCAATACTAATAAAAGCAGTATGAGGTCTAAAATAATAACATCCAATAGAATCACCCCCTACATTGTCTGAAATCATTGCCAAATCTACTAAAATAATTATAAGACACACTCTATAAAATAGCAATAAAAGTTAAATGATATCTGCCTTTTTCAATAGAAGAGGTAGGTCATAAACGGGAGTTTGACAGTCGAATAATAGAAAAATACCTTGACAAATCCCTTACATTGTGATTACATGAACATATGAACAGTTATTCATATGTTATGTATGGAGGGAAAGGACATGGCAAAAGAAGTATTGACAGAAGAAAGACATAAAAATGATCATCACGAAGACACATGCGGCTGCGGGCACGATCATCACCACGAGGATGCATGCGGCTGCGGACACGATCACCATCACGAGGATGCATGCGGCTGTGGACACGATCATCATCATGAGGAGCACAAAGAGGCAGATCATACCTTTGATCATGCAGAGAAGCAAGTGTATATTCTGGAAAACCTGGGATGTGCACATTGCGCGTCTAAGATGGAAGAAAAGATTCAGGCACTGCCGCAGGTAGAGTTTGCTGCAATTACCTTCGCGACAAAACAACTGCAGGTTGTGACGAATACGGATGCGGAGCTGTTAGAGGAGTTTCAGAAAATCTGTGCATCCATTGAGAGTGAAGTGGTTGTGCGAAAAAGAGACGGAGGATCAACCGGAAAAAGGGAGTCTGCAAAAGGCAGATTTTCAGAAAATAAAAAGGATCTGTGGGAGATCGGAATCGGAGCTGTTCTGTTTGTTCTGGGTCTGTCTACACAGGAGATGAATGGATGGATTTCCTTTTTCGCATTGATCATAGGATATCTGATCCTTGGAAAGGATGTTCTTATCACTGCGGCAAAGAATATTGGAAAAGGCCATGTATTTGATGAGAATTTCCTGATGGGAGTTGCTACAATTGCAGCGATCGTAATCGGAGATTACAAAGAAGCAGTGGGTGTAATGCTCTTCTATCGTGTAGGGGAGTTATTTGAAGATATCGCAGTTGCAAGAAGCAGAAGTCAGATCATGGAGGCAGTTGATCTGCGTCCTGAGGTTGTGAATCTTGTAGAGCAGGATGGAACTATACGGGAGATTCCGGCAGAGGAGGCAAAAGTTGGAGATGTGCTTCTGGTCCGTGCAGGAGACCGGATTCCACTGGAAGGTGTTGTACTGGAGGGGGAGAGCCGTCTGGATACTTCACCGGTAACGGGGGAACCGGTTCCGGTTGCCGTTGTACCGGGCAGCAGTGTGACTTCTGGATGTGTGAATCTTTCCGGTGTGCTGAAAATGCGTGCAGAGAAGGTTCTGGAAGATTCCATGGTTACAAGAATTTTGAATTCAGTAGAAAATGCAGCAGCCAGCAAGCCAAAAATCGACCGTTTTATTACAAGGTTTTCAAAAGTATACACACCGGTCGTGGTAGCACTGGCAGTGGCAACAGCAATTATCCCGTCGATCCTGACCGGGGACTGGAACTACTGGATTTACACAGCCATTACCTTCCTGGTAATCAGCTGTCCATGTGCGCTTGTGTTGAGTGTTCCACTGGCATTTTTCTCAGGAATCGGAGCGGGTTCTAAAAAAGGAATCTTGTTTAAGGGCGGAGTTGCGATCGAGGCGCTTCAGAATGTAAAAGCAGTTGTAATGGATAAGACGGGAACGATCACAAAAGGAAATTTTGTCGTACAGGAGATTGTTCCGGCAGGATCATACAGTCAGGATGAGCTCCTAAAGGCAGCAGCATCCTGTGAAGAAGCATCTTCTCATCCGATCGCAGTCAGTATTATGGCAGCGGCAAACGAGAGAAGACTTTCTGTTGAGCATGCAAAACAGATAAAAGAAATTTCCGGAAATGGAATTTTAGCAGAACTCTCAGAAGGAACTGTACTTTGTGGAAACAGAAGGCTTTTGGAGCAGAATCAGGTAGATCTGTCTGCATATCAGCCGAAAGCGTATGGAACAGAAGTATTACTGGCAGTAGACGGTGTCTATGCAGGATATCTTGTGATTTCAGACACTGTCAAAGAGGATGCATCGCAGGCAGTGGCAGCCATGAAGCAACAGAATATCCGGACAGTCATGCTGACCGGAGATGCAAAAGAGAATGCGCAGGCAGTGGCAGAGAAGATTGGAATTGATGAAGTGCATGCAAAGCTTCTGCCTCAGGATAAGGTAACAGAATTACAGAAGATCCGACAGAAACAGGGAAGTGTGATGTTTGTCGGAGACGGAATCAATGATGCGCCGGTTCTGGCAGGCGCAGATGTGGGAGCTGCGATGGGAAGCGGAGCGGATGCAGCGATTGAAGCTGCAGACGTGGTATTTATGACCTCTTCTATGGAAGCAATCCCGCAGTCTTTGAAGATTGCAAGAGCAACGGGAAGAATTGCAAAACAAAATGTTGCATTTGCGCTGGTGATCAAAGCACTGGTCATGGTATTTGGTCTGCTTGGTCTGGCCAATATGTGGATGGCTGTGTTTGCGGATACCGGTGTGGCGGTGATCTGTATTCTGAATGCAATCCGCATTCTGTATAAGAAACTGTAAATCCAAAATCAATGATATTACCGCAGGGCGGCACAGTCGAAAGGCTCTGCCGCTCTGTTTTCTTATGGAAACAGATAAGACGTTGACCGGCACCTGTTTTTTTCGTATAATAAAAGTCAATCGGTGTCTCAAAAACAAGAGCGGGATTACGGGTTTTGGGGAACCGGAAGGGAGAAAGAACATGAGAAAATTAGAAGTGGAGCATTGTGATCTGATACATTCTCATAGTGATACAGTCAGACAGATCCAGGAAAAGATTCCAGAAGAGCAGGAGATCAGAGGACTGGCAGATTTTTTTAAGGTATTTGCGGACGCCACCAGAATCCGGATTCTGTGTGTGCTGTCCTGTTCTGAGATGTGTGTGTGTGATCTGGCACAGACACTGGATATGACGCAGTCGGCAATTTCTCATCAGCTCCGACTGTTGAAACAGATGAAATTGGTAGTCAATCGAAGAGAGGGGAAGACGGTGTTTTATTCACTGGCGGACAGTCATATTAAGACGATCATGAATCAGGGGATGGAACATATCAGGGAATAGATATGAAGAAAGAAGTAAAGCGAAGAGCCATAGAATGTGCGGCGGCTGCCGTTTTGTATATTGTTGCGATCGTGGGAAGCTCGTATGCAGAGCTAGAAAGAGAGATGCGTCTGCTGATTTTTCTGCTTCCGTATCTGATCATGGCTTTTGCGACGGTCAGGCTGCTCTGGAACAATCTGAAGAAAAGAAAGTTGTTTGACGAGAATCTGCTGATCCTGCTTGCCACAGCAGGTGCATTTGCAGTCCATCGCTATTCGGAGGCAGTGGGAGCGATGCTGTTTTTCCAGATTGGAAAGTTGCTGGAACTTATCTCCATGAGCAGGACGAGAAAATCCATTGAGAAATTTATGGATATCCGTCCGCAGTATGCCAATTTAAAGATCAGCGGCGGGGAGATGCAGGTACCGCCGGAAGATCTGAATCCGCGGCAGGTTATTATTATCAAGCCGGGGGAGAGGATCCCCGTGGATGCGATCGTGACACAGGGGAGCAGTACGTTAGATACCAAGGCGCTGACAGGAGAATCGGAGCCGAGGCGTGTGAAGATCGGCAGTCATATTTACAGCGGAAGTATCAACTTAAGTGGTGTGCTGGAAGCACGGGTATTGAAGGCGTCTGCAGATTCGACAGCATCCAGAATCATTGATATGATATCCAATGCGGACAACAGACGGGCGCAGACAGAGAATTTTGCAGAAAAATTTACCCGGTATTATACACCGCTTGTAACGCTTTTCGGAATCCTGGTGATGATCCTTCCGCCGATGATGTTTGAAGGGGCACAGCAGGGGGCGTGGATCTATCGCGGACTGATCGTGCTGGTGGCAGCATGCCCGTGCGGACTTCTGGTATCCGTGCCGCTGGCATTCTTAGGCGGGATCGGAGCAGCTTCCAGACAGGGTGTCCTCATCAAGGGAAGCAATTTTTTGGAAGCATTGTCAAAGGCAGAGACTTTTGTATTTGATAAGACCGGTACTCTGACAGAGGGAGTATTCCGGGTAAAAGAAGTGTGTCCGAAGTCGATGACACCGGAAGAACTTCTGGAACTGACAGCATATGGGGAAGCATACTCCAGTCATCCGATCTCCGGATCTTTAAGGGAGGCTTACGGCAGGCCGATTGACAAAGCAAGGATCGGGGCAGTCAAAGAATTTCCGGGATTTGGTCTTGAGGCTGTTGTGGACGGAAAACAACTGGAGATTGGAAATTCCAAGTTTATGAACCAGCAGGGATATTTTTATCAACGGGTGGCTGATATCGGAACAGCAGTTTACGTAGCTGTGGACGGAGAGTATGCGGGCTATATCCTGATCACGGATGTGGTAAGAAAAGAGGCCGGCAGACTTCTGAAATGGCTGAAAAAACAACAGATCGAAGCGGTGATGATCACCGGAGATAATGAACGGGTGGCAGAAGATGTGGCCCGGCAGTTAAAGCTGGATTATGTATATGCAGGCCTGATGCCGGAGGAAAAGGTAGAGCAGGTCAGAGAATTTATGGAAAGCCATATGGAGGATGAGAAGCTGGCGTTTGTAGGGGATGGAATCAATGACGCGCCGGTTCTTGCACATGCGGATATCGGGATTGCCATGGGGGGACTGGGCTCGGATGCAGCTCTGGAGGCAGCGGATATCATTTTGATGGAGGATGATCTTTCCAGGATCGTGAATGCGATCCGGATTTCCAGAGGAACGATTCGTGCGGTGAAGCAGAATCTGATCTTTGCCATTGGGATGAAAGTTCTTCTTCTGGTGCTGGCATCCTTTGGCTATGTAACAATGAAAAACGCAATTTTAGCGGATATGGCAGTGATGATGATCAACTTATTGAATTCATTCTGGGTGCTGAAATATCCGGAATAAGGGGTGTACAACATGAAAAGAGCAACATTGCTTGCATTGACAGTATCTGCCTGTCTTTTGACAGGATGTACCAATGCACTCAAAGACGGAACAGGGTATCTGGAAGACGGAAATTATAAAGAAGCAGTGACCGCATTTCAGAAAGCGGTGGACGAAGGCAAGAAGACGGCGGAGGCATACCGCGGTCTGGGAATGGCGTATTATGAGCAGGAAGACTACGCATCTGCAAAAGATGCTTTTGAAAAAGCGTTGGCAGCAGGGGGAGAGAAGAATCAGGTCATTTATAATCTTCTCGGAATCTGCGGGATGAAGCTGAATGATTACAATTATGCACTGGAGCAGTTTAATCAGGGAATCAGCCTGTCTCAGAACAGCGGTACGTCCATGGAAAATGCAGAAAGCTTCAGCGAAGTGCTTCAGGAGATGCGGTTCAATCAGATCGTATGTTATGAAAAGCTGGGTGACTGGGAGAATGCAAAAACCAAGATCGCAGAATATATCCAGGTCTATCCGGACGATGCAGATGCCCAGAGAGAAGCAAAATTTCTGGAGACCAGATAAAGAATACAAGGGAAGAAGAGGATACGCTGACTGCGGAGAAGATTCTGCGGTCAGCGTCCTTTATTCCCGGGGATGAGAAAGGAGAGCGTATGCCGGGATATCAGATTACAGAGTATTGTCATCGGATGATAAAGGAGCATATCAAAGAAGGAGACTGCTGTGTGGACGCAACGGCCGGCAATGGAAATGATACAGAATTTCTCTGTCGTCTGACAGGGGCAGACGGAAAGGTCTACGCATTTGATATTCAAAAAGCAGCAGTAGAACACACCAAAAAGCGTCTGGAAGAGGCGGGACTTACAGAGCGTGCCAAGGTGATTCTAGATGGGCATGAGCATATGGAGAACTATGTCCGGGAAACCGTGTCAGCGATCACCTTTAATTTCGGTTATCTGCCGGGCGGTGATCATCAGATCGCGACACAGGCTGATACAAGCATTCAGGCAATTGAGGCAGGGCTTCGCCTGCTGAAAAAAGGCGGGATCATGAGCCTTTGTATCTATAGTGGAGGAGACAGTGGATTCGCAGAGAAAGAGGCACTGTTGTCTTATCTTGAGACACTGGATTCCAGAACATTTTTAGTGATTGTAAGTACTTATTATAACCGCCAAAATCACCCGCCGATTCCGGCGTTTGTGATCCGGATCAAAGAAGAAAGGGGAGAATAAATGGGATTTTCAATGGATGTGGGAGTTCCTGTAGTGACCGTGTTTTTACAGGGGCTTTTAAGTTTTTTTTCACCGTGTGTCCTTCCGCTTGTACCGCTTTATCTGGGATATCTCTCAGGAGGCGCAGAGCAGGGAGAACTGTACGGAAAACGGGGGCGGCTGTTTGTCAATACGATTTGTTTTGTGATAGGGATCAGCTCCGCATTTTTTATGATGGGACTTGGTGTGTCGGCAGCCGGAAGTTTTCTTAACAAGAATCAGGCAATGGTATCGAGGATCGGCGGGATTCTGGTGATTTTATTCGGTTTGTACCAGCTTGGGATTTTTGGAAAATCAAAGCTTCTGGGTACAGAGCACCGTTTCTGGTTAAAGCTCGACAAGTTGAAGATGTCACCGGTTGTGGCGCTTGTGTTTGGATTTACCTTTAGCTTTGCCTGGACGCCGTGCGTGGGACCGGCTCTTGCGAGTGTGCTTTTGATGGCGGGAAGTGCAGGAACAAAGCTGACAGGATTCCTTTTGATCGGTGTGTATACACTTGGATTTATCCTGCCGTTTCTTGCAGTGGGACTGTTCACGGCAAAAGTGCTCGGGTTTTTCAAAAAGTACAATTATGTTGTCAAGTATACGGTGAAGATCGGAGGAATCCTGATGATCTTTATGGGACTTCTGATGTTTACAGGCAAGATGAACGCGATCACCGGATATTTATCGGGAACAGCAGGAACACAGACTTCATCAAAAGAGACAACGAAAAAGGAAATAAAAGAAGAAAAGCAGGATACGTACCCGGCCACAGATTTTGTGCTGCAGGATCAGTATGGAAAGGAGCACAGTCTGGCAGACTATAAGGGAAAGACAATCTTTTTGAATTTCTGGGCAACCTGGTGTGGTCCGTGCAGAAATGAGATGCCGGAGATTCAGAAGATTTATGAAGAAACACAGCAGGAAGAAGACAGTGATCTGGTGATCCTGGGAATTGCCGCGCCGGGATTCGGACAGGAAGGAAGCCAGGAGGAGATCGAGGCATTTCTTGAGGAAAACGGATACACCTATCCGGTGCTGATGGATACGACAGGAGAGGTATTTATGCAGTATGGAATCAGCGCTTACCCGACAACTTTTATGGTAGACAAAGACGGAAATCTGTTCGGATATGTGCAGGGGCAGTTAAACGAAGATATGATGCGCAGCATTATCCGGCAGACGATGGAAGGCAAGAGAGAGTAGGAGAAAAGCAATGGCGTTATATGAAATGGAAGATGCGAAAGAACGCGTCATTTTAGTAGGCGTTCAGGAAAATGATGCGGAGCCGGAGGAAGAATCCCTGGATGAGCTGGCAGAACTGGCACGCACGGCCGGTGCAGAGGTAGCCGGCCGTCTGATCCAGAAACGAGAGGCGATGCATCCGGTGACGTATATCGGGAAAGGAAAGATCCTGGAGCTGAAGGAACTTTTGTGGGAGACAGACGCTACGGGAATCATCTGTGACGATGAACTGACTTCCGTGCAGCTGAATCATCTGGAGGAAGAGCTGGAATGTAAGATCGTGGATCGGACACTTCTGATCCTGGATATTTTTGCAGGAAGGGCAGTCAGCAGAGAAGGTAAGATCCAGGTGGAACTGGCACAGTTAAAATACCGTGCGGCGAGACTTGTCGGACTTCGAAATTCTCTTTCCCGTCTGGGAGGCGGAATCGGAACAAGAGGACCGGGAGAGAAAAAACTGGAGATGGACCGCCGTTTGATCCGGGAGAGGATCAGCCGCCTGAAAAAAGAACTCCGGGAAGTGGAAGAACACAGAGAGAGGCTTCGTACTCAGAGAAAACGCTCCAATCTGAAGGTGGCGGCGCTGGTGGGATATACGTCAGCAGGAAAGAGCAGCCTGGAAAATGCGCTCACCGGAGCAGGTGTTTTAGAGGATGCGATGCTGTTTTCCACGCTGGATACGACGACACGTTCTCTGAGACTGGCAGATACACAGGAAATCCTGCTCAGTGATACGGTCGGATTTATCCGGAAACTTCCGCATCATCTGGTAGAGGCATTTAAGAGCACACTGGAAGAAGCGAAATACGCGGATATCATCATCCATGTGGTCGATGCTTCCAATCCGCATCAGGATACCCAGATGTTTGTTGTCTATGAGACACTGCGTCAGCTCGGTGCGGAGGGAAAACCGGTCATTACCGTATTCAACAAACAGGATAAACTGGAAACACCGGGATATTTCCGGGATTTTCATGCAGAGTACTCAATCCCGGTTTCCGCAAAGACAGGGCAGGGGCTGGAAGAATTAAAAGAAGCGCTGCTTGAGATTCTGCGAAGAGATCAGGTATATATCGAGCGATTGTATTCCTTCGCAGAAGCGGGAAAGATCCAGCTGATCCGCACCCAGGGACAGCTGCTGTCAGAGGAATATGTACCGGATGGCATTGAAGTGAAGGCATATGTGCCGAAAGAAATCTGGGGAAAAGTGTAAAACTTTTCCCTATCCCCACACTTCCTGGGCAATCTCTTTCACCAGTGCAAGCTTCGCCCACTGTTCTTCTTCCGTCAGTTTATTGCCAATCTCACAGGATGCGAATCCACACTGCGGACTTAAGTAAAGCCGGTCCAGAGGAATGTATTTTGCAGCTTTTGCAATTCTTTTCTTTATCACTTCTTTTTCTTCTAAAATCGGTGACTTGCTGGTCACAAGACCAAGTACGACTTTTTTATCATCGGAAACAAAGCGGAGTGGTTCAAATCCTCCGGAGCGTTCATCATCAAATTCCAGATAATAGGCAGATACATTTTCATTGGCAAAAAGAAACGGCGCGATCGGTTCATATCCGCCGGAGGATGCCCAGGTGGAATGATAATTTCCGCGGCATACATGGGTTGTGATCACAAGATCTTCAGGTGCATTTTCCAGAGCGAGGTTATTCAGCCGCAGATATTTTTCAGCTTCTTCTTCCAGACTGACGGAATCTTCTTGTCTTGCCTCCCAGTAATTTTTGTCGCAGAACATTCCCCATGTACAGTCATCAAACTGGATATTTCTGCATCCTGCATCGTAGAGATCCCGGATGACAGTCCGGTATGCCTGTGCAATGTCCTGAATCAGTTCTTCCAGATCTGGATATACGGCCAGAGTCTGTGTTCCATTGTCTTCCCGGAAGAGTTCTGCAAGAAGCTGGGCAGGTGCGGGAATGGTCTGTCTTGCAATGGTATGCTCATCTTCAAACTGTTTGACAAATTTGAAATGTTCCACAAAAGGATGCTGTTTTCCGCTGATTTTTCCTGTCACGTGGACAGAGCCGTGAGTGGTTTCTTCCCCATGGAAAAAATAGCCGTGATCCAGTTCAATGTGTTTGATTCCCTCAAGTCCCCACATAAAATCCAGATGCCAGTAGCTTCTGCGGAATTCTCCGTCTGTGATGACAGGGTATCCGGCAGCTTTCTGCTTTTTGATCAGATTTGTAATTGCTTCATTTTCAATGGATTCTAGCTCAGCTTTTGTGATCTGTCCGGCTTCAAAATCAGCTCTTGCCTGTTTTAAGTGTACAGGTCTTAAAAAACTTCCAACATAATCAAAACGAAACGGTGCGTTAAAATTTCCCATAGTAATTCTCCTGTTCTGTAAATTCGTGATTCTATGGGATTTATTGTAGAAGAGAAGAGGTGTTTTGTAAAATACCGGAAATAAATAGCTTGCTATAGAATTAAACTATAGCAAGCTTGTTGCATTTTATGAAAATCGTGTTTTATAAATAAGGGGTTCCGGGAACTTCCGGGTAGCTTCCCATAGAGATCAGAAGCTGAAGTCCCACTTCTCTTGCGGTAAGGACTGCATTTTTTACGGCACTGGCATCTCCGGTTACGGCAGCGATGATCTCATTGGAATGACTGGTTCCGCGGTTTGGGGTCATGTATTTGATGATCTCTACCGGGGAAGATTTCAGCGCAAGGTCTGCCATGACAAGACCGATTGCAGCAGGGGAACCGCAGAAGAATCCAAACGGTTTTCCAATCGGGGCGTCAAATGCCATGTTCAACGCCTGAGAAGCGCTGGCAGAATAGGTGAATTCCAGATGTCCTGCTTCACTGATATAAAGCTCACCGGCGTACTTTTCCGTATATTCCAGAGCAATCTCTACGGCACGGCGCACATCGGATACACTGTAGCCGCCGATGATGATAAAGTTTCCGTGACCGCCCCATCCTTTGGTATCCCTCGGAAGTTCGATGGAAATGATCTCGGTGTTGGTAGATTTTACGGCTTCGTCAGCTGCATTGATCTGTCCGGCTGCACCGGTACGGGAGCTTAACAGCCCCAGACTTTTGTAAGGCTTGTCAATCTGCATCTGCTGAAGCAGTGCGTCATTGACGCCCGGAATGACAAGTCCGATGGTATCCAGAACGGTTGTCCCGACAAATTCTGTCATGGAACAGTCCATGGATATTTTTTGAATTTCGTTGATATCTAACATAATGAAAACTCCTTTATGACATACTTCCAAATTAAATATAACCGCCGTCCAGGCCAATGATCTGTCCGGTCAGGTAAGAATGACCGGATGCAAGGGTGAGCGCCAGCGCAGCCACTTCCTCGCTGTCGGCAAAGCGTCCGGCGGGGATTTCTTCTCTTAAAGCTTCGCGTTCTTCTTCCGAAAACTGTGCGTTCATAGCAGTGTCGATCACTCCGCACGCAATGGCATTGACTTGTACATTACTTGGTGCCAGTTCTTTCGCAAGAGCCTTTGTCAGTCCGTTCATACCGGACTTAGTCGCAGAATAAGCAGCCTCGCAGGAGGCACCGACGGTTCCCCACATGGAGGAAATGTTGATGATCTTTCCGCTTTTCTGAGAGACCATGTGACTGATGGCGCTGCGGCAGCAGTAAAATACAGAAGAAAGATTGGTATTTAAAATCTCGGACCACTGGGCATCACTCATATCCTGCAAAAGGCCGACAAAGGAAATCCCGGCGTTGTTGACCAGCACATCCAGCCCCGGGCAGATAGATTCGATGATGGCAAACATCTTTCTCACATCATCGGGATTACCTGCATTTCCTGGGAGCAGTGTGCAGGAACCGTGTTCGTCAAGGATTTCTTTTTCTACCTGCTGCAGGGCATCCAGAGAATGCCGGCAGTTGAGAAATACATGAAAATGATTTCTGGCAAATGCAAGTGCGCAGGCTCTGCCGATCCCGCGGGATGCACCGGTGATCAGTACATATTTCTGGTTCATAACATACTCCATTTCCAGAAGGAGAACAGCTGTAAAATGCTGCTCCTTCAGCTCTCAATTCTGTAGTTATTATACAGGAAGCAGAAACGTTTGTATACCATATTTCCAGAAAATCCGAATGGGGAAAGCGGGTTGCGGTTGTGATTCACAGGCCCTTGTGCTATTATTTTGATAGAGAACCGGTGTGTGCACATAGTAGGAGGAACGGATATGGTAGAGGAAGCCCGAAGCTTTGCAGAAAAAGCACATGAGGGACAGTTTCGAAAGGGAACGAAGCGCCCGTATATTGTACATCCGCTGGAGGTGGCGAAGATTGTGTCAACGATGACGGATGATGAGGAGATTATCAGTGCAGCCTTGCTTCACGATACACTTGAAGACTGCAGGCAGGTGACAAAAGAGCAGATCAAAGAGGCGTTCGGCGAGCGTGTGCTTGAGATGGTCAGGCAGGAGAGTGAGGACAAGTCCAAAACCTGGGTGGAGAGAAAAAGTACGACAATCCGACATTTGAAAACAGCGCCGAGAGCGGTGCAGATGATCGCGCTTGCGGACAAGCTGTCTAATATCCGGGACATTGACCGGGAGTATCCGAAGGTTGGAGAAGAATTCTGGAACCGCTTTCGAATGAAGAGTAAAGCTGCAATGGGCTGGTATTATATTGGGGTGAAAGACGCATTGCAGGAAGATTTTGCAGGAATTCCTGCATATGAAGAATATAAGATGCTGGTAGAAAAAATTTTCGGCAGTACATCAGACTGGCAAAGGAGAGAACAAAATGAAGAAGACAAAGACCATATGTTTTGCGAATAATAAGGGAGGAAGCGGAAAGTCCACGACTTGTTCCAATGTCGGATACGGACTGCGGGAGCTGGGATATAAGGTGCTTCTGATTGATGGAGACATGCAGCTGAACTTGTCTTTATCTCTGTTTGATGAGGATCAGGTGCTTGCGTTTGCGCAGAGTGAAAAGAACCTGTATGAGGGATTGAAGCGCCAGGATGATCTGTCCGGTTATATTGTACATTCGGAATATGAAGGGCTGGATCTGATCCCGTCTTCCACATTAATGAGTTCGATAGAGTATGAATTGTTTACAAAATGGCAGAGGGAGTTTATTCTCCGAAAATGTCTGACACAGATCAAAGAATCGGGAGCGTATGATTACATTCTGATCGACGCGCCTCCGACGTTGGGCGGATGGGTTATGAACATTTTGTGTGCGTCGGATGAGATCATCATTCCGGTAGAATCTACACCATGGGGATTGTTCGGTCTGGGAAATATGTTTGAATTTCTGGAGGAAGTCCGGCAGATCACACCGGATCTGAAACTGGGAGGAATTGTGATCACGAAGGTGGATACCAGAAAGAGTTATTTCAAACAGACATTGGAGACTTTAAAGAGTCTGGAAGATGTGCCCGTATTTGATACCTATATCCGGGTGGACAGCGGGATCGAGTGGTCACAGGATAATAATGCACCGATCATGGCATATAAAAAAAGCAGCCGCAGTGCCACAGAGTATATGGAACTGACAAAAGAAATTGCCAAAATGGAGTAGGTGAGTCATGCACAGGGAATTGTTGGACGCCTTGTCTGTCATTACAGAGGAAGAGCAGCGGATACTGGATGAACAAAGAGGAATTGATCCACAGCTTTATACAGAGAAAAAGGAACTGATCGTAGACAGCGAAAAATTGTTGAAAAAGGGGAAGCTGATACAGGTGCGTCCCCATACGAGATTTGTTAATTTTCCGAAGCATAAGCACAATTATGTAGAAGTGATCTATATGTGTCAGGGAACAACCACTCACATTCTGAATGGAAGTAAGGTCATTCTGGAGGCGGGGGATCTTCTGTTTTTGAATCAGAATGCAGAACAGGAGATCCTGCCGGCTGGCGAGCAGGATATTGCCGTCAATTTTATTGTGCTTCCGGAGTTTTTTGACACGGCATTTTCCATGATGGATATGGAAGAGGAAAATGCATTGAAAGAATTTCTGGTAGGTGCACTGTGTGGGAAGAATGACAATACTTCCTATCTTTATTTTCATGTGGCAGAGATCCTTCCCATCCAGAATCTGGTGGAAAATATGGTGTGGACCATTTTCTATGATCAGCCAAACAAGAGGCGGTGTAATCAGATCACTATGGGGCTTCTGCTTTTACAGCTTTTAAATCATGTGGATCGAATGGAGACCGGAACTGCAGCATTTGACCGGGAATTGACCGGAACAGTGTTTAACTATATCGAAGAACATTATAAAAACGGCAGTCTTTCCGAGTTAGCGGAGATTATGGGATATGATGTGTATTGGTTAAGCAGGGAGATCAAAAAACGGACCGGAAAAACGTACAAGGAGCTTCTGCAGTCAAGAAGGATGCGGCAGGCAGCATATCTGTTGAAGAACAGCAGGCTTCCGGTGGCAGATATTATAGAGTCAGTGGGATATGATAACACCAGTTATTTTTTTCGGAAATTTAAGGAGTGTTATGGAGTCAGTCCGAAGATGTATCGGGATAGTTGAGAGAGGATGAAAAAAGCAGTCAATCCTAAGACTAACTGCTTTGCATAACATTGATTAGTTTAATTTTTCAGAGCTTTTTCAGCATATCCCGTACATAAAACCATTCCAACAAAAGCACATATGACAGAATTAAGAAAATAATATCCAACTAATGAACCAATAATAAATCCGATAAACATACTCGCACTATTTTTACTTTTTATTCCATAGTTCTTGATTGTTCTTATACCCAATAACACCATAGCAAATACAATCAGAATAGTAATTACAGTCTGTATTTCATTGCTCATTTTCCTTATCCTCCATAAATGCTAAGATTTCTCGATAAGTCTGAATATCATTGTTCCTTTTTTGTTTGTTCAGTCGCATTGCATAATATATCATAACTCCTGCAATTAAAAGCCATAATACAATCCCTGACAATTCTAAATAGAGGAACAGCGGGACAGCTGATACAACAGTTAAAATGATTAAAACTGTAAAAATAACAGTATCTCGCTTAAATCTCCTTACATCATCTTGTTCAACTTGTTTTTCCATTTCGATAACATCTCCTTTTACTAGAATATCAAGAGAAGTATTGAAAAGTTGACTTAGCATGACAAGACTATTCACATCTGGATAATTCTTCCCATTCTCCCAATTTGAAATTGTCTGTCGAGTTACAAAAATCTTGCTTGCCAATTCCTCTTGAGAAAGTTTTAAATCTTGTCTGAATTTTTTTATTTGTTTTCCCACGTCCACTGTTAATACTCCTCCTGCCTCTATCCTATATTATGAGATGTTTTCTCGCTATCAAATGCCTTTTACATGCCTATAATAAGCCTGCAAAAAATGTTTTACATACGCTAAAATTAAGTATTTTAAAGAGTTCTAAACAATATTCTACCTCTATGCAGTATCGCCTATAATGAAAATATGCTTTGCCGATTACTTTTTCTGCTGTCCCTGTGGTGCATGGTTCTGTGGATTGCCAGTTTGACCGCCTGTATTCTTTAAGATAATATCGTTAGCCTTTACATACCAGTTTATGTCTATGTATCAGTAATTGAGTTTTTGCTGTTCTTTCAACAGGATTGAAATAATCCTGCTCGGGTATTCCATTCCCTTATTTCCTCTTGATTACCCACCACAGAAAAGAAAAAGCCCTGTCAAGAGCCTTGCCACCATTGGTGGTGATTTGTAATCTGCAATTTTACGAGAAAGTGAAAATAGAATTTCCTGATGTCTTCGATTTAGAGGTGCCATGAAATAAATTGCTCCATCAATCAGTTCGGCTCGTTGTCCGTCAGGTAAATTATAGATATCTTCTAATGTATACATTTTTTGCTCTGCGATTTCCATTATGAATTAAACTGTGCATATTTTTTCGGAGAAATCCCCACGGCCTTGGTAAAAGCCTTCAGGTAGTTGCTGTAATCGTTAAACCCACACGCTTCACAGGCTTCATTGACGGAGTACCCCTGACTGAGCAGAGACTTGGAGATCGTAATGCGCTTTGCGGTAATGTATTTGTTGATGGTCGTCCCGGTAGTGGCTTTGAAAATACGGCACAGGTAGGAGCTGCTCAAAAAGAAATGGGCAGAGAGTTCTTCCAGTGTCAGATTTTCACTGATGTGGGTATTAATATAAGAAAGAATCTCATCTACCTGGGCATGATAGCCGGGGGTTTTTGGTTCCTCTTCTGCGGAAGAGCGGCATCGTTTATCAAATGCATTGTTGAGAAATACCATCAGTTCCAGAAATGTGGCACGATCCAGGACGTCTTCTCCGAATCCGGAATTGGAGCGCAGTTTATGAATAAAATAGATAAACCGGGTCTGTTCTTCTGCGGAGAGATGGAGCTGATGCGGCATATCGGTCCCGCGGAACTGAAAACAGTGATTCAGATCCGTCTTCTCTGTAGAAATTTGTTTTAAATACTCCGGATCAATGGACAGAATGATCCGTTCATGTTTCTGCTGATCAATCTGTGTCAGATAATGGCTCTCAAACTGGTTGATCAGAAAAATGTCTCCATCACTGATATCATAAAAATAGTTATCGATCAGAAACTGTTTTCCGCCGGAAATCGAGTAGTAGATTTCATAGCAGTCATGGATATGCATATCCATCGCTTTCTCATCATTATATAAGTGCGCAAAAGCAAATGTGTGTGTATCCATGCACTGCCGCATGGATTCTTTGCAGGATATACATTCTTTCATGAAGAATCGCTCCTTTCGTTTTTTCAAAATCGTCCTGTTTTGCTCATATTATAGTTCAGAAGTTCAAAATTTTCAATATTTACAGCAAGAAAACACAAGAAATAGGGGAATAATGAATGCTATACTAAGTGCAAGAAATGACACAGATCAGTCAGTCAAAATAAGGGAAATCAAAAAACAGGAGGATTATCATGGAAGTAAGAACAGCAGCATCACCAAGAGATGTGAAACACTACACAACAGACAGATTAAGAGAGGAATTTCTGATCCAGGATTTATTCCAGGCAGACAAGATCAATCTGGTATACAGCCACATTGACCGTATTATTACAGGAGCAGCAGTTCCGGTCAATGAAAAACTGGTTCTGACAGCAGGGGATGAGCTTCGTGCAGAGTACTTCCTTCAGAGAAGAGAACTTGGAATCATCAATATCGGTGGAGATGGAATCATCACAATCGATGGACGTGTTTATGAAGTAAATGCAAGAGACGGAATGTATGTTGGAAGAGGAGCAAAAGATATTTCATTTGAAAGCAAAGATGCTTCCTGCCCGGCAAAATTCTATATGAACAGTGCACCGGCACACGTATCTTACCCGACAGTACATATCAAACTTGAGGGAGAAGCTGAAGAAGGCGTTGTGATCGTAAAAGATGAGAACAAAGTAGAACTCGGAACACTGGAAGATTCCAACCACAGAATCATCAATAAATATATCGTAACAGGGCAGGTAGAAAGCTGTCAGCTGGCGATGGGACTGACAAAACTTCTTCCGGGAAGCGTATGGAATACAATGCCATCTCATACACATGACAGACGTATGGAAGTATATCTGTACTTTGATATGGATGATGATTCATTCGTAATGCACTACATGGGAGAACCACAGGAGACAAGACATATCATCATGCACAATGAAGAAGCAGTGATCTCTCCAAGCTGGTCTATCCACTCCGGATGTGGATCCAAAGCGTATACATTCATCTGGGGAATGTGCGGAGAAAATCAGGATTACGGCGATATGGATACAATTGCAAACAAAGACCTGAGATAATTGATAGAAGAGAAGGAGAAACAGTTATGGTAAATTTTTCACTGGAAGGTAAAATCGCACTGGTAACAGGTGCTTCTTACGGAATCGGATTCGGAATCGCTTCTGCATATGCAGAGGCAGGTGCAACAATCTGTTTTAACGACATCACACAGGAGAAAGTTGACTTAGGAATTGCAGCATACAAAGAAGCTGGAATCGAAGCTCACGGATATGTATGTGACGTAACAGATGAAGCACAGGTAAAAGCAATGGTTGCAAAGATCAACGAAGAAGTTGGAATTATTGATATCCTGGTAAACAATGCCGGAATCATCATGAGAAAACCAATGCTTGAAATGGAAGCAGACGAGTTCAGAAAAGTAATCGATGTAGACTTAAACGCACCATTTATTGTTTCCAAAGCAGTGATTCCGGGAATGAAAGAAAAAGGACACGGAAAGATCATCAACATCTGCTCTATGATGAGTGAACTTGGACGTGAGACAGTATCTGCATACGCAGCAGCAAAAGGCGGACTGAAAATGCTCACAAAGAACATTTGCTCTGAGTACGGTGAGTACAACATCCAGTGTAACGGTATCGGACCTGGATACATTGCAACACCGCAGACAGCACCACTGCGTGAAGTGCAGGCAGACGGAAGCAGACACCCATTCGATCAGTTTATCATTTCCAAAACACCTGCTGCAAGATGGGGAACACCGGAAGATCTTCAGGGACCAGCAGTATTCCTTGCATCCGATGCATCAGACTTTGTAAATGGACATATTCTGTACGTAGATGGTGGAATCCTGGCATACATTGGAAAACAGCCATAAGAAATTGAAATATAAATAATCAAGAGGAGATCAATATGTTAGTAGCAGCGAGAACACACGACTATGGAAAACAGCCGGTGGATCACCTGGCAAAACTGTTGAAATCCGAAGGCATTGAGGCAGCACAGCTTGTGCTGCCAAAAGCATTTTCGGAGATCAATTCTTATGAGGAAGTAACGCCGCAGCTGGTGGAACAGATTCGTAAAAATTTTGAAGAAGAAAACATCAAAATCCAGATTTTGGGATGTTATATGGATCTTGGAAATCCAGACGATGAAGTGCGGAAAAATGCCGTAGATACATTTAAAAAATGTCTGAAATTCAATCAGATCCTGGGAGCGTCCATTGTTGGAACAGAAGCTGCGTATCCGCGTCTGAGCCTGGAGGAAAAGAAGATCTGGCATCCTTATATGATGGACAGTGTTGCCAGACTGGTAGAAGAGGCAGAGCGGCTTGATGTTGATATGGCATTGGAACCGGTCTACTGGCATCCGTTGGAGGATCTGGAGACAACGGTAGAAGTGTTTGAAAAGATGAACAGCAATCGTCTGAAAATGATCTTTGATCCGGCAAACGTGTTGGAATTCCCGGAGATTGATCAGAATGCTTACTGGAAAGAATGGCTGGGAGCACTGGGACACAAGATCGAAGCAATCCATATGAAAGATTTTGTAGAAGGTCCGAACAAAGAGTATTGTCCGGTCTGTCTTGGTGAAGGCGTGATCCGATACGGGGAAATCGTAAAATGGATGAAGCAGCACAAACCGGATATTGTCGTTGTCAGAGAGGAACTGGATCCAAAGACGGCGCAGAAGGATATTGCGTATATGAGAAGGTTGTGGATGGAGTAGTATCATCTGAAATAGTGGTGGCTAATAACTGTAGAGAGGCTATGTATTGTTTGTTCATATGTAGTGGGGTTAAAAAGAAGTTTTTCAGTGATTGTATGATAATCGTTTCGAAAAACTTCTTTTTATTGTGTTCCAAATTATTTTCCTCGAAAATCTGACGGATGGCAATGATATTTCTGCTGGAATTTCTTATAGAAGAAAGTGACATTTTCATATCCTGATTTATGTGCGATCTCTGTCACAGAAAGCGGAGTTTGTCGAAGCAGTTTTGCTGCATATTCCAGTTTTTGCTCCTGAATAAGCTGAATGTAGGTCAGACCGATATGTTTTTTCAGAAGTCGCGTGACATAATTCGGGCTGATATGGAAAAAATCAGCTACGGATTCCTGAGTGCAGGTCTGGAAATTCCGCTCGATAAACCGAAGTATGGGAATGACCATGCTACTGGTAGAAAAGGCGGATTCTTTAGTCAGATCATTTTCATACACATTGATCAGTTCGGCCATGATCGTATAGAACAGATGCATGATGATATCGTTCGAATTGATAGAAGGATCGAAGCATTCGCAAAATAGTTCGTTAAAAAAGAGTGGAATTCTCCTGTTATTTTCGGAGTGGAACAGCAGGTAATGGTTATGATTGGTCTTTTCGTTAATGGCGTTGATAAAAAAGCGTGAGAGGATGCTGTCATTGGAAAACTGGGAAAACATATGGTCACGCAGAAAATCAGTTTTTACAATGATACTGATCATAATATCTTCTTCGCCGAGTGCTTCAATTGAATGCGGACAGTTTGTGTCGATCAGGAGCACCTGATTTTTCATAAGTGTCACAGGTTTTTCGTCGATTATCTGTGGACACTGACCGGAGTAGACATAGTTGATCTCGATATAAGGATGGATGTGTTCCGGGACAGGATTGAAGCGTGAGTTCTTTTTAATAGAGATTTCCGGAAGCTCTGCATGGATTCCCGGCTTCTGAAGAACTGCCGGATGCTGGTACACAAGAGAATCTGTGTCTGTAATATTTAAAAGAGAATATTCTTTGTCCTGTACAAAAACTTTCGGCATATTTTCCCAACCTGTATAACGTTCGCCGGCACGGTAGCGAAGCTCACTGGGAGATAAGCTAGTCAGATAATGATGCAGTGTATTTAAATTCATAGGGATTCCTCCTTTTGCATGAAGTGTATCAGATTGTGTGGAAATGGTCAATGTAATGTGCGGAATCCGATATTTTTCTGTTTAGAAAAACCACTTATAATAAGGTCATATAAGAGAAATGCATTTCTGAAAAACAATCATCAAGTGAGTGATAAACAGGAGGGTCTTATCTCATGGCAAAAGAAGATTACGGACAGCTTGCTAAAGAAGTAGTGGAGGCTGTTGGCGGAAAAGAAAATATCATAAGTGTTACCAATTGTATGACTCGGTTACGTTTTGTGTTAAAAGATGATTCTGTGCCGGATAAAGAACAGGTGGGTGCCATCAAAGGTGTAAAAGGGGTCATGAATCAGGGTGGCCAGTATCAGGTAATCATTGGAACTCATGTGAGTGAAGTGGTGAAGTTTGTAAAAAAAGAAGCCGGTGTTTCTGAAGATGGGAAGGCAGATGTGAACAAGGAGGACTACCATATTGTGAAGAAGGACAGCCTCTGGAACCGTTTTTTTAAAGTGATTTCCGGTTGTATTATGCCAATGATCGGTCCAATGATCGCGGGTGGTATTTTAAAAGGGATTCTGGTGATTCTCACAACAGCAGGAGTGTTGACTAACACGGATGGAACCTATTTGGTCTTGTATGCTGCAGCCGATGCGCTTCTGTACTTTATGCCGATCATTGTTGGATTTACCTGTGGAAAAGTATTTGACTGTAATCCTTATACAACGGCAACGATAGGGGCAGCACTCGTATATCCTAGTCTGATCAGTGCAATCGCAGCAGAAGGGGGAATTACATTTTTACACATTCCGATTTCGACTACGACATATGCAAATACATTGTTTCCGATTATTCTTGCATCCTTTGTAGCAAGTAAAATAGAAAAGCTGGCAAAAAAGATTCTGCCTCAGATCATTCAGTTGATGATGGTACCGACTGTTGTACTGGCAATTGTTGTTCCGCTCAGTTACCTGGTGATCGGACCTGTGATGCAGTATGTATCCAATGGACTTTCGACTATAGTATGTGGAATCTTTGCATTTAGTCCAATTCTGGGAGGCTTGCTCTTTGGTGCATTCTGGCAGATGATTGTTTTACTGGGGCTGCATGCAGCGTTTATACCGGTTCTGATGAATAATCTTCTGACACAGGGAAGTGATCCGATCAATGCAGTTCTCGGTCTGACTGTTTGGGCATTGGCAGGAGTTGCGCTGGGATATTCACTTAGAAACAAAAATCCGGAGAAGAGGAGTGCGGGATTTGGAAGTATGGCTTCAGCATTGTGTGGAGTGACAGAACCGGCGATTTATTCTATTGCTGTACCGAATATGAAATTATTTGCATGTGCCTGGGTCGGCGGTGGAATTGCCGGTGCGATTCTAGGTGGTCTCGGTGGGAAATTGTATGCAATGGCAGGAGATGGATTGTTCCGAATTCCAGCAATGATCAATCCAAACGGACTGGATGTCAGTTTTTATGGATTTGTTGCCTGTGCGGTTCTGGCATTTGCCGTATCAGCAGTGCTGGCATTTATTGTAGAAGGAAAAACAGGGAAAGTGAAATAAGATAGAAGGCAGGAGTGTGGAAAATGGAGAATGGATTGTACCCTTTCTTTTGGCAGCATGGAGAGGATCATGCCGTATTGAGCAAGTATATGGATAAAATTTCAGAAAGTGGGATGAGAGGTGTGTGTGTGGAAGCACGTCCACACCCCGACTTTTTGGGAGAACAGTGGTGGTGTGATCTGGATCTGATCCTGGAAAAGGCGAGAAAGCATCAGATGAAAGTATGGATTTTGGATGATTCCCATTTTCCGACTGGATATGCAAACGGAAAGATCAAAGACAGCTATCCGGAGTATTTGAAACGATATCTGGATATGCGTAGATATGATGTTCAGGGACCGATGAAGCAAATGCGGATTGATCTGAAGCTTTTAAAGGGCAGACCGTGGGACAAACCAGATTTCGAGGAAGAAATTCTGCGGGTATATTCAGCCAAACGGTGCAGCCGGTATACAGAGTCAGGTGATCCGGTGGATGCAGAGACACTGGTGGATATCACGGAGCATATGGATAAAGAAAAGAGACTTCTGACACTGGATGTTCCCAGCGGAGCATATAGTATTTTTATCTTGTATCAGACAAGAAAAGGTGGAGAAGAGGCAACAAAAGAATATCTGAATCCGTTGATGAAAGAGGCAACCGAGGTATTGATCCGCGAAGTGTATGAGCCGCACTATGCACATTATAAAGAAGAGTTCGTAACATTGATAGAAGGATTTTTTTCCGATGAACCGAGATTTGGAAATGTGAAAGGCACAGAGGCAGGAATCGGAAGTGATATGGTGCTTCCGTGGAGAAAAGGGCTGGAAAAAGAGCTTCCGTTTGAGCCTAAATATCTCCCACTGCTCTGGGTAGATGCAAAAGGGACAGAGGCACAGATCCGGTATCAATACATGGATCTGATCACAAAGTTGTACCGGGATAATTTTACGAAGGTCCTTTCAGACTGGTGTCATGCACATGGAGTGCTGTATCTGGGACATACGATAGAAGATAATGGAGCCCACGCAAGACTTGGATATGGCACAGGCCACTATTTCCGGGGGCAGGAGACCATGGATTATGCCGGAATTGACGTGATCGGAGGACAGGTTGTCCCGGGAATGAATTATCATCACGATGCCTTTAATACAGGAGGCAGCAATGGAGAATTCTATCATTATGCACTTGCAAAACTGGCTTCGTCTGCAGCCCATCTGGATCCGCTGAAAAAAGGAAATTCTGTGTGTGAGGCATTTGGGGCGTATGGCTGGAATGAAGGATTGAAAATGATGAAATGGATCACGGATCATTTGATTGTCCGCGGAATCAATCATCTGGTACCGCATGCGTTTGATCCCAAAGAATTTCCGGACTTTGACTGCCCGCCACATTTCTATGCCCATGGAATGAACCCGCAGTTTCGATATTTTCCGGTGTTTACGGCATATGCAAACCGTTTGATGGAAATTTTCCGCAATGGAAAACATCCGGCAAAAGTCGGGCTTCTCTATCCGGCAGAGCAGGAGTGGGGAGGCGAATATATGCCGGTAGAAAAACCGGCGAGGGTACTGACAGAAAATCAGATCAGTTTTGATATCATTTCGCTGGATTATCTGGAAAAAGCGGAGATTGCGGAGCGGTGTTATTGTATCAATGGACAGCGGTTTGAAGTCATGGTTGTTCCATACGGGACATTTATGCCGCAGTCAGGTAGGGCGCTTTTGGAAAAGCTGCAGGAGGCGGGAGTTACGGTCCTTTATCTTCCAAAGGATCTTCAAAGCTGCCCGCTTGCTGAAAAGCTCCATTCATATCGTGCAGTGATTCTGGAAAAAGAGGAGCCGGAACTTGCGGCGGGCGAATATGAAAAAGATGGCCGGAAATACCTGATGCTGTTCAATGAAAATATCGGAACAGCCGCAGATACAGTAATACAGATTCGGGGAGATGCAAGGATATACAAATATGATGCTTTTGAAGACCGGATGATGCGGGTGTCTCATCAGATAAAACTTCATCTGGAACCATATGAGTCGGCTGTATTTGTACAGAGTGAAGAAGAATTACTGCCGGGAGAAGGGCGGATTTCTGAGGAGCCAAAGTGGGAGGAATGCCCGCAGATGCTTCCGCAAACATGGAATGTGACATTTGCAGACAGTACATCTTATCCGGATTTTCAGGTGATGGTTCCTGCAGAGAAACTGGAGTTGGTGAGCAGTCTGCCGGGATTTGAGGAAATCACAGGAACTGTAAGATACGAAAGTACCATTCAGAAAAACAGAGAAGCAGGCAGCATAATGTTAGATCTTGGAAATGTTTATGAGACAGCAGAGGTTTTTATAAATAATATTTCTGCAGGTGTGAAAATCTGCAAGCCGTATCGATTTGATCTGACACCTTTGCTCAAGGAAGGGGCAAATCAGATCGTAGTGGAAGTGACAAACACACTGGGAACGCAGATGAGGGATGTGATCAGCCATTATCTTCCAATTGAGCCGTTTGGTGTGGAGGGTCCGGTGAGAATGTATAAGGAGGAAAAGTGATGAGTTTACCAGAGAATTTTTTATGGGGCGGTGCGACCGCGGCAAATCAGTGTGAAGGTGCATATAACGTAGGTGGCAGAGGGCTGGCAAATGTGGATATCTGCCCGGCGGGAAAAGGTCGGTATCGGGTGATATCCGGGCATCCGGATAGTCTGGAACCGGACGACGATCATATATATCCGGCAATGGATGCGGTTGATTTTTACCATCGTTATAAAGAAGATATTGCTCTTTTAGGAGAAATGGGATTTAAGACATTTCGTCTGTCGATCGCCTGGACGAGGATTTTTCCAAATGGAGATGAGGAACAGCCAAATGAGGAAGGGCTTAAGTTTTATGAAAATGTATTTCGGGAATGCCACAAATATGGGATTGAACCTCTTGTGACGATTACACATTTTGACTGTCCGATCCATCTGATCAAAGAGTATGGCGGATGGAAAAACAGAAAGCTCATTGATTTTTATAAAAAACTGGTGACAGTATTGTTTACCAGATATAAAGGTCTTGTAAAATACTGGCTGACATTCAATGAGATCAACATGATTCTCCATGCTCCGTTTATGGGAGCGGGTCTAGTGTTTGAAAAGGGAGAAAACAAGCTTCAGGCAAAATATCTGGCAGCGCATCATGAGTTGGTGGCATCCGCAGAGGCAACCAGAATTGCACATGAGATCAATCCGGAAAATCAGGTGGGCTGTATGCTGGCTGCAGGGCAGACATATCCATATTCCTGCAATCCGGCTGATGTGTGGAAGGCACAGGAAAAAGACAGGGAAAATTACTTCTTTATTGATGTGCAGGCAAGAGGGGAATATCCGGCATATGCGGAAAAATTCTTTGAAAGAGAAGGAATCGTGCTGAATATGACAGAAGAAGATCGGAAATTATTAAAAGAGCATACCGTTGATTTTATTTCTTTTTCCTATTATTCTTCCCGCTGTGCAAGTGCGGATGCAAGTATTGATAAAACGGAAGGAAATGTATTTGCAACACTGAAAAATCCATATCTGAAAGCAAGTGAGTGGGGATGGCAGATTGATCCGCTTGGACTTCGTATTACAATGAATGTGCTGTATGATCGTTATCAGAAGCCGCTTTTTATTGTAGAAAATGGACTTGGTGCTGTGGACTACCCGGATGAAAAAGGGTATGTGGAGGATGATTATCGGATTGAGTATTTGAAACAGCATATCCGAGCAATGATGGATGCAGTAGAGTTAGACGGAGTAAAATTGCTTGGCTATACCTCCTGGGGCTGTATCGATCTTGTCAGTGCGTCCACGGGAGAGATGAAAAAGCGGTATGGATTTATCTACGTGGATAAAGATGATCAGGGAAACGGAACATTAAAAAGAAGCCGAAAAAAATCATTTTACTGGTATAAAAAAGTAATCGAGACAAACGGAGCGTGTTTGAGGTAGAGTGCAAATAAGGACGCTGTTTTATATAAATAGCGTCCTTTTTTTACACTTTTTTATTTCATATAATAGAGTTAAATAAAGTGCGAAAGGGAGGCAGAAAATGGATAAATATTATTTGGCTGTTGACATTGGCGCATCCAGTGGCCGTCATATGCTGGCAAGTATGAAAGACGGGAAAATGCAGCTGGAAGAGGTATACCGTTTCCCGAATGGAATGACAGAAAAAAACGGGACTCTCTGCTGGGATGTAGAGCGTCTGTTTACAGAAATCAAAAACGGATTGAAAGTATGTAAAGAGCTTGGGAAAATTCCAGTATCCATGGCAATTGATACCTGGGCGGTAGACTATGTACTGCTGGATGAAAATGACAAGATTCTGGGGGATACAGCAGGTTACAGAGACAGCCGGACAAATGGAATGGATGAGAAGGTGTATGAAAAGATTCCACTGGGAGCTCTGTATGCAAGAACCGGAATCCAGAAACAGATTTTCAACACGATCTATCAGCTGATGGCGGTAAAGGAAAATTATCCGGAGCAGCTGGAACAGGCAGAATCCATGCTGATGATCCCGGATTACTTCCAGTTTTTGTTGACCGGAGTCAAGAAGATGGAATACACCAATGCGACAACGACCCAGCTTGTAAGTCCTCAGACAAAAGACTGGGATTACGAACTGATCGATCTGCTTGGGTTTAACAGGAAGATTTTCAAAGCGATTTCCATGCCGGGAACGGTTGTAGGAAACTTTACAAAAGAAATTCAGGAGGAAGTTGGATTTGACTGTACGGTTGTACTTCCGGCAACGCATGATACCGGATCTGCAGTGCTTGCAGTTCCGACGAATGATGACAATGCGATCTACATCAGTTCCGGTACCTGGTCTTTGATGGGAATTGAGAGAAAAGATGCGGATTGTTCCATGGAAAGTATGCGGGCAAACTTCACAAATGAGGGAGGATATGATTACCGCTTCCGTTTTCTGAAGAACATCATGGGGCTGTGGATGATCCAGTCTGTCAAGAAAGAATGGAAAGAAGAGCTTTCCTTTGCGCAGATATGTGAACAGGCATCCAAAGAGGAGATTACTTCTTTAGTGGACTGCAATGATGATTGTTTCCTTGCTCCAAAGAGCATGATAGAAGCAGTACAGACGTTTTGCAGAGAGAGTAATCAGCAGATTCCGGAGACAATCGGGGAGATTGCGGCAGTGATCTACAACAGTCTTGCAAAATGTTATGGAGAGACGATTCGGGAGATCGAGGAAATTACAGGGAATACATACGATACGATTTATGTAGTCGGTGGTGGTGCGAACGCAGGTTATCTCAACGAACTGACTGCAAAATATACAAAGAAAAAAGTGTCGGCAGGACCGACAGAGGCGACTGCAATTGGAAATATCACGGTTCAGATGCTTCATGATGGAGTGTTTACATCATTGCCTGAGGCAAGAACCTGCATCGGCAAGTCATTTGACATCCGTCACTATGATGAAAACGGAAATGAAAATCAGGAGGTATAAAGCGATGACAAGATATGAATCAGCAAAAGAAATCTATGCAAAATTAGGAGTAGACACAGACGCGGCAATTGAAAAATGTATGCAGGTACCTGTTTCTCTGCACTGCTGGCAGGGAGACGATGTGACAGGATTTGATCACGATGGCCCTCTGACAGGTGGAATCCAGACAACAGGAAACTATCCTGGAAAAGCAAGAACACCGGAAGAATTGATGGCGGATATGGACAAGGCAATGAGCCTGATGCCGGGAGCAAAGAAGATCAATGTGCATGCGTGCTACGCAATTTTTGAAGAGGGAGAATTTGTTGACCGTGATAAACTGGAGCCTAAACACTTCCAGAAATGGGTAGATTTTGCAAAAGAAAGAGGAATGGGACTGGACTTCAATCCAACATTTTTCTCTCACGAAAAAGTAAAAGACGGACTGACACTTTCAAGCCCGGACGAAGAGACAAGGAAATTCTGGATTGAGCATGGAAAAGCATGTATCCGTATTTCCAAGTATTTTGCAGAGCAGACAGGAATCCCATGTGTGATGAATATCTGGACAGGAGACGGATTCAAAGATGTGCCTGCAGACCGTATGGGACCAAGAGTTCGCTACAAAGAATCCATCGATGAGATCCTTTCTGAGCCATATGATCCGAAGATGGTAAAACCTTGTGTAGAATCTAAGGTATTCGGAATCGGAGTTGAGGCATACACAGTTGGTTCTGCAGAATTTGCGCTGAGCTATGCGGCAATGAACAAAGAGAAATGCCTGCCGCTGATGGATAACGGACATTATCATCCGACAGAAGTTGTTTCCGATAAGATCCCGGCGCTTTTGACCTTCTTCCCGGAAATCGCACTGCATGTGACACGTCCGATTCGTTGGGATTCTGACCATGTAGTTCTGTTTGATGATGAGACAAAGGAAATCGCACAGGAAATCGTTCGCTGCGAAGGCGGTCTTGACCGCACTTATATTGCCTTGGATTATTTCGATGCATCCATTAACCGTATCTCTGCATGGGTAACAGGATTTCGAAGTTTCCAGAAAGCGCTGCTGAATGCACTTTGTACACCAAGTGCGCTCTTAAAAGAACTTCAGGATACCAATCAGATGTCAAAGAAAATGGTGGTAATGGAAGAGTGCAAGACACTTCCAATCGGAGATATCTGGGAGGAGTACTGCAGAAGATGCAATGTTCCGGCAGAAAGCTGGTTTGAAGAAATCGAAAAATATGAGAAAGAAGTGCTTGCAAAGAGAGCATAAAAAATACAGGGGAGTGTCGCTCAAAGCGACACTCCCCTGTTTGTTTTTACACCCGCCACTTTTCAAGCCAGCTCAAAAATTCGCCGGACGAGCGGTTTAAGATCAGTTCCTCCGGAAATTCAGCGATGCGGATCAGTTCCATTGCATGATCAAAATTTCCGATATGTCCGGTTCCGTGACTGTCACTGGACAACAGGATCGGATAGTGGAAATGTTTGCACAGGTTGAGCAGCATCATATCGTTAAAACGGGTATCGCCCCGGTAGCCGTCCGGGCGCAGTGAGCTGTCATTGAGTTCCAGAATGACATGATATTCCATTGCAGCTTCTACCAGTGCAAGGTAGTCTACCGGGAATTTTACATCATCACAATGTCCGATGATTCGTACATATGGTTTTTTCATTGCTTCTATATAAGAACGTGTATTTTCTTCCTTTGATCCGGGGCGCTTAGCAGGGCGGTGCAGGCTGGCGATCACATAATCCAGGTGCTTTAAAATTTCATCCTCAAGATCCAGTTTTCCGTGATTGTCTAAAATACTGACCTCGGCACCGTACAGCATGCGGATTCCCATCCGGTTTTTAGGTGCATAAGTAAGATTTCGGAAATATGCAGGTTTTCCGCCGCCAAGTGTGGCAGGACCATGGTCCGAAATTCCGAGCATATTTAAATGCTGTGTACGTGCAGTTTTGACCATATCTGTGATCGTGGCAGCTGAACCATGTCCGCTGGCGATTGTATGAGTATGGATATCAAATTCAAAATGTGACATGAAAAGTCCCACCTTTCCAGATTTCTGTTTCCAGTATGATGGATTTCTGCAGTTTTGTCAATGCGCTGAGGTGTGGTTTTTTAATAAAAACAACAAAAACCACATAAAATAAATTCTGATTTATTTTGATTTAAAGGATAAAGACGGGAAATGATATTGTAGTTTTGTTGACTTCTGCTGTTGTGTAAAGTATAATGACGTTAACTGGATAGAGAGAGGGTTTCTTTAGAAAGTTAATACGAATATGAGAAAGGAGCAACAAGGCAGATGGGATTGTATAATTATGACAGCACTGAGATTCCAAAGTCAGACAGAATTCCGAAGCTGGTAGAAAATCTGTATGCAAAGATGCCTGAGATTGAGTCTGCAAGAGCAATTTTGATCACGGAATCTTACAGACAAACAGAGAATGAGCCGATGGTGATCCGCAGAGCAAAAGCATTTGCACACATTCTTGAGAATATTCCGATCGTCATCCGTGACCTGGAACTGATTGTGGGAAGCACAACAATCGCACCGAGAGGATGTCAGACCTATCCGGAATTTTCTTATGAATGGCTGGAAGCAGAGTTTGATACTGTGGAGACAAGAAGTGCGGATCCGTTCTATATTTCAGAAAAGACAAAGCAGGAGTTAAAAGAAGCCAATGCTTACTGGAAAGGAAAAACGACCAGCGAACTGGCCACTTCTTACATGGAACCGGAGACACTGCTGGCAATGGAACACAATATCTTCACCCCCGGAAATTATTTCTACAATGGTGTGGGACATGTGACCGTAAAATACGGCGAGGTGCTTGCAATCGGATTTTCCGGAATCAAGGCAAAAGCACAGGCAGAGCTTGATAAGCTGTGTCTGGCAGATGGAGATTATCAGAAGAAGTCCCGTTTTCTGGAGGCAGTGATGATCAGCTGTGATGCAGCCATCGAATATGCCAGAAGATATGCAAGACTGGCTTTGAAAGAAGCAGAAGAATGCACAGATCCTGTCCGGAAAAGAGAATTGCTTCAGATTGCTCAGAATTGTGCAAATGTTCCGGAAAAAGGTGCCACAGGATTTTACGAAGCCTGCCAGTCTTTCTGGTTTGTGCAGCAGCTTCTGCAGATTGAGTCCAGCGGACATTCAATCTCACCGGGAAGATTTGACCAGTACATGTATCCTTATTATCAGAAGGACATGGAGAGCGGCAAGATCACAAGAGAGTTTGCGCAGGAACTGATGGATTGTATCTGGGTAAAACTCAATGATCTGAACAAGTGCAGAGATGCAGCGTCAGCGGAAGGGTTTGCAGGTTACAGTCTGTTCCAGAACCTGATTGCCGGAGGACAGAATGAAGAAGGAATTGATGTGACGAATGACCTTTCCTTTATGAGCATTCAGGCATCCATGCATGTATTTCTTCCGCAGCCGTCACTTTCTGTGCGGGTATGGAACGGAACACCACACGAATTCCTGATCAGGGCAGCAGAGTTGACAAGAACCGGAATCGGACTTCCGGCATATTACAATGATGAAGTGATCATACCGTCTCTGATGAGCAGAGGACTGACTCTGCGGGATGCAAGAGATTATAACATCATTGGATGTGTGGAACCACAGAAGTCCGGTAAGACAGAAGGATGGCATGATGCGGCGTTTTTCAATATGTGCCGTCCGCTGGAGCTGGTATTTTCTAATGGAATGGACAAAGGTGTCCGCATCGGTCCGGCAACAGGTAATGTGGAGGACATGACGACATTTGAACAGTTCTATGATGCATATAAAAAGCAGATGGATTATGCGATCCAGCTTTTGGTCAATGCTGATAATGCCATAGATATGGCGCATGCAGAGCGATGTCCGCTTCCGTTTTTATCGTCCATGGTGGATGACTGTATGAAAGTCGGAAAGACAGTACAGGAAGGTGGAGCTGTCTACAACTTTACCGGTCCGCAGGGATTTGGGGTTGCCAATATGGCAGATTCCCTCTATTCGGTAAAAACACTTGTCTATGATGAGAAGAAGATCACGATGGGAGAACTCAAAGAAGCGCTTGCAACAAATTATGGCAAGGGACTTGGAGCGGAAGATGTGGCCGCCATGACGGCTAAGATTGCGAATGAGCTTAAAGAAGCCGGAAAGACGATCGGTGAAAAAGAGGTCGCTGCAATTTTAAATACTGTAGTTGCGGCATCCGAAGCACCGGAAGTAAAGGCAAACGGGGAAAGAATCCTGAAGCTGATCGAAGAAGTGCCGAAATTCGGAAATGATATTCCGGAAGTAGATGCATTTGCAAGAGATGTTGCCTACACCTATACAGAACCTCTTCAGAATTACAAAAATCCGAGAGGCGGTTCCTTCCAGGCGGGGCTTTATCCGGTATCCGCCAATGTACCGCTCGGTGCACAGACGGGAGCGACTCCGGATGGACGTCTGGCATATCAGCCGGTGGCCGATGGTGTGTCTCCGTCTGCAGGAAAAGATGTCAATGGTCCGACAGCGGCTGCGAACTCTGTTTCCAGACTGGATCATTACATTGCATCAAACGGTACCTTATTTAATCAGAAATTCCATCCTTCTGCACTCAGCGGAAGAAATGGACTGGAGAACTTTGTAGGGCTGATCCGTTCTTACTTTGATCAGAAGGGAAGCCATATGCAGTTTAATGTTGTCAGCAGAGAGACACTTCTGGATGCGCAGAAACATCCGGAACAGTACAAGCACCTGGTCGTACGTGTGGCAGGCTACAGCGCATTGTTCACAACACTGTCCAAGTCACTGCAGGATGACATCATCCGCAGAACAGAGCAGGGATTTTAGGATACAGGCAGAAAGGTGTGCGACATGGAAGATTACTTAAAAACAAAAGGACGGATTTTCGATATCCAGAGATATTCGATCCATGATGGTAACGGAATCCGTACGATCGTCTTTTTAAAAGGCTGTGTGCTTCACTGCAGATGGTGCTGTAATCCGGAATCTCAGTCATATGAAATCGAGACTATGATGGTACAGGGAGAGCCGAAGATCATCGGAGAGGATACCACAGTCGGCGAAGTGATGAAGACGGTGGAAAAGGACAGAACATACTACAGAAGAACCGGCGGGGGGCTGACTCTGTCCGGAGGAGAGAGCCTTTGTCAGCCGAAATTTGCAAGAGATATGCTGCGGGCTGCTCATGAGGCCGGGATCACGACAGCGATGGAAAGTATGGGATGTGCAGATTACAGTGTGATCGAGGAGATTCTTCCATATCTGGATCAGTATCTGCTGGATATCAAGCATATGAATTCGAAAAAGCATGAAGAATTTACAGGACGCGGCAATGAACTGATGCTGGAAAATGCAAAAAAAATTGCCGCTTCCGGGATGACAGAGCTCAGTATCCGGATTCCGGTCATTCCGGGATTCAATGATACACCGGAAGAAATCAGGGATATTGCAGTATTTACGAGAGAGCTTGGTCATGTAAAACGACTGCACCTGCTCCCTTATCACAGGTTGGGACAGGACAAATATGACGGTCTGAACAGACCTTATCTTATGGGTGAGGTTAAGCCGCCGGCCAATGAGAAAATGCAGATGCTCCTAAAAGTGGCAGAAGAGTTTTCAGGGGTTGAGTGTCAGATCGGAGGATAAACAGAAAAACAACAAAAACAACACCTTAAAAAGTTGACTGTTGTGGGTTTGTGTGGTAATATAAGACAAGAACCAACAAGAATCAAAAGGTTTGTTTTAAGAATCCAAGGAGGAAAAAAGGATGCAAAACGAATACGAAATCAAAAAAGAGATGTGTGAAATTGGGAAAAGAGTTTATAATCGTGGGATGGTTGCTGCAAACGACGGAAACTTCTCCGTAAGAATCAGCGAGAACGAAGTATTATGTACACCAACAGGGGTCAGCAAAGGTTTTATGACACCTGATTATATTTGTAAAGTAGACCTGGACGGAAACGTACTTCAGGCAAACAAAGGATTCAGACCTTCTTCTGAAATTAAAATGCACTTACGTGTATACAAAGAGAGACCGGACGTAAAATCAGTAGTACATGCGCATCCGCTGTATGCTACAACATTTGCAATCGCTGGTATTCCTCTGACACAGCCAATCATGCCGGAAGCAGTTATCGCTCTTGGATGTGTTCCGATCGCAAAATACGGTACACCTTCTACAGTAGAGATTCCGGATGCAGTATCTGAGCACCTGCAGTATTTCGATGCAGTTCTGCTTGAGAACCACGGAGCACTGACATATTCTGATTCCTTACTGAACGCTTACCATAAGATGGAATCTGTAGAGTTCTACGCTCGTCTGTTATGGCAGACAATGCAGATTGGTGGACCACAGGAGCTGAATAAAGAGCAGGTTGAAAAACTTTATGAGATCAGAAGACAGATGGGTCTGAGTGGAAAACACCCTGCAAATCTGTGTCCAAATGCAAAAGCTGGAAAACCAAGCTGTCATTCATGCGGAGGCGGATGCGGTGCTGCAAAAACAGAAGAGACACCGGATGCAGATCTGGTAGCATCTATCACAAAGAAAGTTATGGATCAGTTAGGACTGAACTAACTTTAGAAAGAGGACTGCTATGAACGAACAGGATATTTCCAAAGCTGTGGAGGCAGTGCTGGGACAAATGAATGGACAGCATGCGCATCACGGGGAAGGACATGTCTGTCGGTGCAATAAGAACAAGATGACCTTAAAGCTGGCAAATGCTCTGATTGAAAAAGTTAAAGCATATGCACAGGAAATGGGTGTCAATGTTGTGATTGCGGTATCTGATCAGGCAGGTCGCCCTGTTGCAGTCCAGTGTATGGATGATGCGTACATAGCAAGCTTTGATATAGCACTTAATAAAACATTTACTTCAGCGAGCCTCAAGATGTCAACGGAAGAACTTAGTCATTTAAGCCAGCCAGGACAGTCGTTGTACGGGATCCAGTTTACCAATCAGGGCAAGATTGTGATCTTCGGAGGCGGAGAGCCGCTAAAAGCAGATGGCAAAATAATCGGAGCTTTGGGCGTTAGCGGAGGAAGTGCTGAAGAAGACACTGCGATAGCAGCCTATGGCAAAGAGATTTTTGAGGAGGTATTGGCGTGTCTGTAAATGAAAAAATGGTACAGGACATCGTACAGGAAGTGGTAGCTAAAATGCAGATTTCTTCCGATGTATCTGGAAAAAAAGGCGTATTTTCTGACATGAATGAAGCAATCGAGGCTTCTAAGAAAGCACAGAAGATTGTAGCCAGGATGTCTATGGACCAGAGAGAGGCGATCATTTCCAAGATCAGACAGAAGATCAAAGAAAATGCTGAGATTCTTGCACGTATGGGTGTCGAGGAAACAGGCATGGGAAATGTCGGACATAAAATTTTGAAACACCAGCTGGTTGCAGAAAAGACTCCGGGAACGGAAGATATCACAACAACCGCATGGTCAGGGGACAGAGGACTTACACTGATCGAGATGGGACCGTTCGGTGTGATCGGAGCGATCACTCCATGTACGAACCCGAGTGAGACAGTACTCTGTAATACGATCGGCATGCTGGCAGGAGGAAATACCGTGGTATTTAATCCACATCCGGCAGCGATCAAAACATCTATTTATGCAGTGAATCTGTTGAATGAAGCATCTGTAGAAGTTGGCGGACCGGATAACATTGCAGTGACAGTGGAGCATCCGACAATGGAAACAAGCGATGTCATGATGAAGCACAAAGACATTCATCTGATCGCGGCAACCGGAGGTCCGGGCGTTGTGACCGCAGTTCTTTCTTCCGGTAAGAGAGGAATCGGAGCTGGTGCGGGAAACCCGCCGGCACTGGTTGATGAGACAGCAGACATCAGAAAAGCGGCAGAGGATATCGTAAACGGATGTACATTTGATAACAACCTTCCATGTATCGCAGAAAAGGAAATCGTAGCAGTTGATTCGATTGCAGATGAGCTTCTGCACTACATGGTAAATGAACAGGGATGTTATATGATTTCCAAAGAAGAGCAGGATGCTCTGACAGAAGTTGTTTTAAAAGGCGGACGTCTGAACAGAAAATGTGTAGGACGTGATGCAAAGACACTTCTTGGAATGATTGGAATCACAGTTCCGGATAACATCAGATGCATTACATTTGAAGGACCGAAGGAGCATCCTCTGATTGCAGAAGAGCTGATGATGCCAATTCTTGGAGTTGTAAGAGCGAAAGATTTTGATGATGCGGTAGAACAGGCAGTATGGCTGGAACACGGCAACAGACATTCCGCTCATATTCATTCTAAGAATGTGGATAACATTACAAAATATGCAAAAGCAATCGATACAGCAATTCTTGTGAAAAACGGACCATCTTATGCAGCCCTTGGATTCGGCGGAGAAGGATATTGTACGTTTACGATCGCAAGCAGAACTGGCGAAGGACTCACAAGCGCAAGCACATTCACAAAGAGAAGACGTTGCGTAATGACAGACAGCCTGTGCATTCGTTAATGGAATGCAGACAGTTTCGTCAGGAAGTATAAATAGGAGGAAACAAACATGGAAATGAACTCAGCAAGTGTGGAAGCAGTTGTAAAACAGGTTCTGGAAAGCATGCTGGAAGGAAAACCGGCAGTAAAAGCACCTGTAGCAAAAGCAAACACAGGAAGCAATGAAATTCCAAAGACAGCACATGTAGCAATGCTGACAGCTCTGGAAAATTATGAAGTAAAAGAATTCCCGATGCCGGAAGTTGGTGACGGAGACATTCTTGTAAAAGTAGAAGGATGTGGAATCTGTGGAACAGATGCACACGAATTTAAAAAAGATCCATTTGGACTGATCCCGGTAGCTCTTGGTCACGAGGGAACCGGTGAGATTGTAAAAATGGGTAAAAATGTAAAAGTAGACAGCGCAGGAAAACCATTAAAGGTTGGGGACAAAGTTGTTACTTGTATGATCTTCAAAGACAATCCGGACATTACAATGTTCGATCTGAATAAACAGAATGTAGGTGGAGCGGATGTATATGGACTGCTTCCGGATGATGATATTCATCTGAATGGATGGTTCTCAGATTACATCTTGATTCGCGAAGGATCTACAGTATTTAATGTAAGTGATCTGGATCTGAAATCCAGAATCCTGATCGAGCCTTGTGCAGTATTGATCCATGCGGTAGAGAGAGCAAAGACAACAGGAATCTTAAGATTCAACAGCAGAGTTGTTGTTCAGGGATGTGGACCAATCGGTCTGATCTGTATCGCAATTCTTCGTACAATGGGTATTGAGAACATCGTAGCAGTTGACGGAGAACAGAAGAGACTTGATTTTGCGAAGAAGATGGGTGCAGAAAAATCTGTAAACTTCAAAGATTTCCAGGGAGTAGAAGCACTGGCAAAAGGAGTAGAAGATGCATTTGGAGGATATCCGGCAGACTTCGCATTCCAGTGTACAGGATCACCGATCGCACACGCAAATATCTATAAATTCATCAGAAATGGTGGAGGGCTTTGTGAACTTGGATTCTTCATCAATGGTGGAGATGCAACAATCAACCCACACTTCGACCTGTGTTCAAAAGAGATCACATTGGTAGGATCCTGGGTATATACTTTAAGAGATTATGCAACAACATTTGATTTCTTAAAGAGAGCAAAAGGAATCGGACTTCCAATCGATGAGCTGATCACACATGAATACCCATTGGAGGAGATCAACGAAGCTCACAGAACAAATCTTGCAATGGAAGGCCTGAAGATCGCTATTATCAACAAATAGTGACGGCCATTCCAGAGAAGGAGAATGGATATGGCAGAAGCAGTAGGCATGCTTGAAGTTTTCGGTCTGGCAACAGCTTTTGCGGCAGCGGATGCTGGCTGCAAGGCTGGAAACGTCTGGCTGGAGAATTTTGATAAAAACAAACCGGGCAATGCAGATGAGCTACCGGTACCTTTGATCGTTATGATCAAGTTTCGTGGAAGTGTTTCGGATGTGCAGGCAGCCTTAGAGGCTGCAAAAGCAAAAGCAGAGCAGCTGGCAGGGGTTGTGAATGAATATGAGATCGCAAGACCTACAGAAGACACGGAGAAAATGTTAAAGATCAGTGCGTTTGATAAGGGAACACCACACAAAGTAAACGAAGAAGAGATTGAAGAGATTTAATTTTAGGAGGATTTAAAAATGGCAATGGCACAGCAGGCATTAGGAATGGTAGAAACAAGAGGACTTACAGCAGCAATCGAAGCAGCAGATGCAATGACAAAAGCAGCTGAGGTAACATTGGTTGGAACAGAGAAAATCGGATCCGGACTTGTAACAGTTATGGTTCGTGGAGATGTTGGAGCTGTTAAAGCAGCTGTTGAGACAGGAGCAGATGCAGCAGGAAGACTTGGAGAATTAGTAGCAACACACGTAATCCCAAGACCACACAACGACGTAGAAAAAATCCTTCCAACTGTATAATTAAGGACTACAGAAAGTAAAGGAGAAGTCTCATGGGACAGTGTTATGGATTTTTTGAAATCCCGAGTGTAACAGCGGCTATCGATGCTGTCGATATTATGTGTAAAACCGCAGATGTTGAGATGATCACCTGGGAGAAAAAACTCGGCGGACGTCTTGTGACGATCATTATCCGTGGCGATGTATCCGCTGTAACACAAGCCATTGAAGCTGCCGCAGCGAATGGAATCAAAGAGCCGGTATGTTATACGGTGATTCCGAGTCCCCATGAAGAGATCATCAAATTGATTAATAAGAGCGTCAATCGGATACGTTAGGAGGCAGCCCTTATGGCAGAGGAAAAGAAACCGGCAGAGCAGGAAAGTGCAAAGACAACTGCAAAGCCTGCCGCAAGAAAGAAAACAACTGCAGCCAAAGCGCCGGCCAAAACCGTACAGAGAGTAAGGAAGAGCGCTAAGAAGGCAGAGCAGGCGGGAACAAAAGTAGAATTGAAGGAGGAACGAAGAATGGCACAGGAAGCATTAGGAATGGTTGAAACTAGAGGTCTTGTAGCATCTATTGAAGCAGCAGATACAATGTTAAAAGCTGCAAACGTAGTTTTAGTCGGAACAGAAAAAATCGGTTCCGGACTGGTAACAGTAATGGTTCGTGGAGACGTTGGAGCTGTAAAATCTGCAGTAGAATCAGGTGCAGAAGCAGCAGGAAGACTTGGTGAATTAGTGGCAACACACGTAATCCCAAGACCACACACAGACGTAGAAAAAATTCTTCCGGCAATCAAATAAGTTTTGGTTTCAAAAAAATGCCCGAATCATTTCAGTCAGCGGTAACGGTTGTAAATGAGAGCATATGCGAGCGGATCAGCTCGCATATGTTCTTGTGCTACAGCCGGATTTAAGGGCGGGCATGCATTGATGAGGAGAATTAATATGGACAATAATAATGTAGCTTTGATTACAAAGATGGTTCTGGAAGCTGTAGAAAAACAGAAATCTTCCGAAAAAGAACCGGGATATCTGGTTCCGGTAGGGGTATCTGCAAGACACATTCATCTGACACAGGAGCATGTGGAAGCATTATTCGGACCAGGATATCAGCTGACGAAGAAAAAAGAACTGATGGGCGGACAGTTTGCCTCCAATGAGACAGTTACAATTGTCGGTCTGAAGCTCAGAGCAATCGAAAATGTAAGAATTCTGGGACCTGTAAGAAGCAAATCTCAGGTTGAGGTTTCTGCTACAGATGCAATTAAACTTGGAGTGAAGGCTCCGATTCGGGAATCCGGTAATGTTGCAGGAAGTGCACCGATCGCAGTTGTCGGACCAAAAGGTGCGATTTATCTGAATGAAGGATGTATCATTGCAAAACGACATATTCATATGCCGCCGAAAGACGCAATGGCAGCCGGAGTGCATGACGGGGATGTGGTATCCGTGCAGGCGGAGAATGAAAGAGGCACTGTTTTCAATCATGTACAGATCCGTGTGGATGACAGCTTTACGCTGGAGATGCATATCGATACTGATGAAGCGAATGCAGCGAAGATTGCGACTGGACAGACTGTAAGAATTATAAAATAGATACTTACATTAGAAAATCGCAAGAGGAAGTGAGGAAAGTATGATAGCAGGAAAAGTAGTAGGAAGTGTTATCTCGACACGGAAATGTGAAAATTTGGTCGGCAATAAATTCATGATAGTGGATGTGCTGGATCATATGCAGACATCTGGAAAACAACTCATTGCGATTGACAAGATCGGAGCGGGAATAGGAGAGTATGTGCTGGTGGCACAGGGCAGTGCGGCACGGATTGGCTGCGGCATGAGCGATGCTCCTATTGATGCAGCGATCGTTGGAATTATTGACGATGGAACAGGACTGGAGTAGTGAAATTATGGATATGAAAGAATTAAGCAGCATATTGCAGCAAAACGGAATTGTTGGTGCAGGTGGTGCAGGATTCCCGACTTATGCGAAACTGGATCAGCGTGCAGAAACAATTATCCTGAACTGTGCAGAATGTGAGCCACTACTGAGATTACATAGACAGTTATTGGAAAAATATGCGCGTGAGATTGTGGATACATTTCACCTGGTAGGCCAGGCTGTAGGCGCAAAAGAAGTCATTATCGGAATCAAAAAAGCATATAAGCAGACAATTGAGGCAGTCGAGAGTGTAATCGGAGAATATCCGGAAGTCAGACTGGGACTGCTGGATGAAGTATATCCGGCAGGTGATGAGGTTGTTCTGATTTACGAAGTGACAGGAAAAGTCGTACGTCCGGGAGGACTTCCGATCGAGAGCGGCGTTGCGGTATTCAACGTTGAGACGATCTACAACGTATGGCGCGCTATGAATCAGCAGACTCCTGTTGTAGATAAACTGGTATCCGTTGTTGCCGAGGTAGAGCATCCGGTGACAGTTCGTGTACCGATCGGAACTACAATCGAGGAAGTCGTGGCACTTGCAGGCGGAACAACTGTAAAAGATCCGGTATATTTTATCGGAGGACCGATGATGGGATTCATCGGAAGCGGTTCGCAGCCGGTTACGAAAACAACCAACGCGGTACTGGTATTGCCGCAGGATCATTATCTCGTAAAGAGAAAAAGAAGCAAATCTTCCATTGACATGAAACGTGCGGCTGCATGCTGCTGTCAGTGTTCAATGTGTACAGATTTATGTCCAAGACATCTGCTTGGACACCCGATTCAGCCACACTTGTTTATGCGTGCGGCAACATGCAAAGACGTTCAGCAGCCGAATATCTTTATCAATACATTCTTCTGCTGTTCATGTGGTGTCTGTGAGTTATATTCCTGTCCGCAGGAGCTTTCTCCTAGAACACTGATGCTGGAATACAAAAACGGACTTCGTGCGAACGGACTTCGTGCGCCGGAAGTGACAGCAGTACCGGTAGGAGAAGAAAGATCTTACAGAAGAGTTCCGATGGAACGTCTGATGTCAAGACTGGACTTGACAAAATATAACAAAGAAGCTCCGCTGGATGAATCCGTGATCCCTGTAAAACGAGTGAAGATCATGTTGAGCCAGCATATCGGAGCGCCTGCTTCCTGTGTTGTAAAACCGGGAGATATGGTAGTCAAAGGACAGATGATCGCAGAACCGGCAAAGGGCTTAAGTGTTGGAATCCACGCTTCCGTCAATGGTCTGGTAAGCGAAGTAAATGAGAAATATGTAGTCATAGAGACACAGGAAGGACGTGCAGATAATGAGTAAGGCAATTGGAATGGTAGAATATAAGACTACTTCAGCAGGTGTCGTAGCGGCAGATTCTATGGTAAAAACTTCTGAAGTAAGCATTATCGAAGCGCAGACCGTATGTCCGGGAAAATACATTGTAATTATTACAGGAGATTTAAGTGCAGTAACTTCTGCTGTTGACAATGCAAAAACAATGCATGGAAAACATCTGATCAACAGTTTTGTACTTGGTAATCCGCATGAATCCATTTTCCCTGCAATTTATGGAGCTGCAGAAATCAAGGATGTATCAGCACTGGGTATCATTGAGTCCTATGATGCATCTTCGATCATCGTGGCAGCGGATGAAGCTGCAAAAACAGCAATCGTTGATCTGATCGAAGTACGCCTTGCAAGAGGTATGTGCGGAAAATCTTATCTGATGCTGACAGGTGAGGTTGCTGCTGTAGAAGCTGCGATCGACAGAGCAAAAGAAGCAGTATCTGACGATGGTATGTATCTGGATTCTGCAGTGATCGCACATCCGGATGCACAGATCCGCGACGCAATTTTATAATTAAGAATTCAGCCATGACAAGTATCAGAAAACAGAGGACGTCCAGATCAGAGGATCCTGTTTTCTGATATTTGTATACGGCAATAACAAAGGTTTTGAGACAGAATTTATCAGGAGGCAACACGATGCTGGCAATTGAAAGACGTAATGAAATTCTGGAAAAACTGCAGACCGACCGAAGGGTAGTCGTGAGTGAGTTAAGCCAGATTTATGAAGTGTCAGAAGAGACGATTCGAAGAGATCTGGATAAGCTTGTGAATGATGGCTACGCAATCAAGAGCTACGGCGGTGCTGTGATCAATGAGAATATGAATATAGATCTGCCTTTCAATATCAGAAAGAACCGCAATGTGATCGGAAAACAACGGATTGCAGAGCTGGTGGCAAAGATCGTACAGGATGGAGACAGCATTATGCTGGATGCGAGTTCTACCGCAGTTTATATTGCAAAAGGACTGAAAGATAAAAAGAATCTGACGCTGATCACAAATTCAATGGAAATTGTGATCGAGCTTTTGGATATGTCAGATTGGAGGGTATTATCTACAGGCGGAGTATCAAGAGAGGGATCGTTTGCTCTTGTGGGAACCCAGACGAACCGGATGCTCCAGTCGTATCATGCAGACAAAGCAATTATTTCGTGCAAAGGCCTGGATATGGCAGCAGGACTTACAGATTCTGATGAACTTCTTGCAGATAACAAACGAACAATGCTGGAAAATGCCAAGGAGCGTATTCTTGCAATTGACAGCAGTAAGTTTGGGGCAACAGCCTTTATGACGGTCGGAAGATTGAAAGATATTACAATGATCGTAACGGATGAAAAGCCCGAGATGAAGTGGCTGAAAGAATTCAAAAAGTTGGGGATAGAGTGTATCTATCCAGAATAGAGGAAGGACGCTATGAAGAGCTTTGATATAAAAACAAAAGTATACTTTGGGGACAATGCATTAGACCGTCTTTCAGAGATCCCATATAAAAAAGTACTGGTTATTACAGACCCGTTTCTGGCACAGAGCAGTATGATCAATCTGATCACAGATCCATTGAAAAAAGGGCATATTGAGTATGACATTTTTCAGGATGTTGTGCCGGATCCGCCGATTGAAAAGATCAGTGAAGGCGTAAAAAAATTACTGGCGTATAAACCGGAAGCAATTATCGCAGTGGGTGGGGGTTCTGCCATTGATTCTTCCAAATCAATCCGGGAATTTGCAGTGCGGATTGAGCACTACGGTGATGTAGGGTTGATCGCGATTCCGACGACAAGCGGTACGGGGTCAGAAGTGACCTCTTTTGCAGTTGTATCGGATCCGGCAGAGCAGAGAAAATATCCGCTGGTATCCAGAGATCTGACACCGGATGAGGCAATTCTGGATGCAGAACTTGTAAAGAGTGTACCGCCTGCAGTTACAGCAGATACCGGAATGGATGTATTTACCCATGCGCTTGAGGCATGTGTAAGTACAGACAGAAATGATTTTGCAACGGCACTGGCAGAAAAAGCAATTGAAATCTGCGGAGTTTTCCTGCTGAGAGCATATCTGGACGGAAGTGATACTCATGCAAGACAAAAGATGCATTCTGCATCCTGTCTGGCAGGTCTTGCATTCAATTCTGCGTCTCTGGGACTGAACCACGGAATGGCACACCAGCTTGGAGCAACATTCCATATTCCGCACGGACGCGCAAATGCGATGCTGCTGCCGCATATCATTGAGTTCAACAGTGATATCAACAAGCATAGCAAGAGTCAGGCAAAATATCTGCCTGCTGTGGAACGATATAAAACAGTAGCCAGAATTTTAGGGCTGAGCAGTTATAACACGATTATGACAGTCAGAAACCTTGTGAACTGGGTACAGTTTATGTTGAAGGAAATGGATATTCCGTTGTCTGTTTCGCAGATGGGCAAGATTTCCAAAGAAGAATATTTTGCAGAGATTGAGCGTATGGCAGAAGCAGCGCTGGCGGATGGATGTACAGCAACGAATCCGAGAGTGCCAAGCAAGGCAGATGTCATGAAGATTTATGAAAGTCTGTGGTAAAAACAGAGAGAATCATGTGAATAAAAGCATAAAACGAGCAGAGGAAAGTGGATAACTTTCTTTCTGCTCGTTTTATTTAGTGCTAATTTGTGTTTTACGTAAAGTAAACTGTTTTTATATTTTAACTATAAATGAGTAAGTTCGTGATTTTGCATAAAAGAAAGACACCTCGATTCCGTGTGTTGTATAATGAAAGTGCCAAAACAAACATTTGCAACATTTACGAAAGAAGGTGTCCCTCGCAAATACTATACATCATTCCTCATTCATATACAACCAGTTTAAGAAATTAAATTTATGCAAATTTTATTCAAATCGAGTGATGAACCACCTCATGAGCATCCTGATTAGCATATTTATTTCAGGATATCATGGAAAAACCACGGACTTTGCTAAAAACGGTTCCTGCCACAGAACGACGATTGCCCATTTTCTCAATTCCGGAAAATGGGATGATTCATTACTTTCAGATACGTTAAAATGCTCTGTCATTGAGATTATTTATTCAGAAGCAGCACGCACCGGAAAGCCTGTTTTCTGCATTGTGGACGATACGATTGCTTCAAAGACAAAGCCTTCGTCACGGGCTTTACATCCGATTGAAGATGCGTATTTTCACCAATCCCATTTAAAGGGAAAACAGGACTACGGGCATCAGGCAGTTGCTGTTATGCTTTCCTGCAATGGCATTGTTCTGAACTATGCTTTTGTAATGTACAATAAATCAATTTCCAAGATTGACATTGTACAAAGCATTGCAAAGGAGCTGCCTGTTCCACCGGTAATGTCCTATTTTCTTTGCGACTGCTGGTATGTTTCTGAAAAGATAATCAATACCTTTGCACAGAGAGGGTTCCATACCATCGGTGCTTTGAAAACAAACCGTTTGCTGTATCCATCGGGAATGAAAAAGAAACTTCGTGAACTGGCCGCCGAATTGTCTGTTACACATCGTGAATTTGACCTTGTGACAGTCAAAAAACGAAACTATTATGAGTACCGGTACGAGGGAAACCTCAACGGCATAGAAAATGCGGTAGTTCTTTTGAGTTATCCGGAAAAAGCATTTGGTAATCCCAAAGCATTGCGTGCTTTCATCAGTACAAACGCAGCCCTGTCTACACAGGAGATTCTTTCCTGGTATGTGTGTCGATGGCCGATTGAAGTGTTTTTCCGCCAGTGTAAGGAGAAACTGGCACTGGACGGCTATCAGATACGCTCTGCACAGGGAATCAAAAGGTACTGGCTGCTTATGTCACTGGCACATTTCATGTGTGCAGTGGGTACTGGTAGGTTCTGCTCGTTTGAAACTGGATATCACGAAATCTGTGATACCATTCAGCTGGAAAAGTATCGTTATCTTTTTCAATGCGCAAAGGAAAGTAATGATTTTGATTCATTTATGAAATTCGCAGTGTAGTTTTGTGCAATTTTTCAAATTTGCTCATTTATAGCTTAGTAATAATTCCGATATTCACTCGGCGTCATATGCATGGATTTTTCAAATGCTCTTAAAAATGTAAGTGTATTTCTAAATCCTACCTGAGTAGCAATCGAATTGATAGAAAGCTTCGAGTAAGAAAGTAATTCTTTGGATTTAGAAATACGATATTCGTTTACGTATTGATGCACGGTAATCCCCATTTGTTTTTTAAACAGTTTGCAAAAATAATGTTTTGAAAAACTGATTTCACTACAGATCGTATCGATATCTAAAGTAGTGCTGTAGTTTTCCTGAATAAATTTTAAAGCAGTAGAAACGACATTTTGTTGAACAGGAGTCAATCCTTTAATTGTGTTGATTTCAGAAGTCTGTTCATAAAGTGCTGTAAAAATGTGATGGATCAGGAGCGATGAATTGATTGACTGGTAAGTAAAATCATTTGTATCGTGCTCGGAAATACAGTTTTCATAAAGTTCCATAAACAGATCCAGAATATTGGTGAAAGGATTATTCAGAATAATATTGTTTTGTGTGCGGACCAGATTGTAAAAAAGTCTGGCGTGGCTGCCGCTGACAATAAAATAGTAGGCAGTCCAGTCTTTGGAATTTCGCGAAAACGTACTTGTGGTATTGCAGGCAGTAACGACAATAGAGTGAGGCTGTATCAACTGTGTGTATTGATTTTTGGTATAGGAAGCTACACCATCTAATGTATAAACAAGAAGATAGTCGTTGAAGTTATTTTTTTTACCAAAGATCAGTTTTCGTTCTCTGATATATCCGCACTCTTTAATATGAAACGGAAGGGATTCTGCAAATGGAGTAGACGAAAACTCTTTCTTGTTGAATGTTTCGGGAAAGATTCTTTTTGGAAGTATCATAAATTCTCCTTAAAGTATATTAAAAAATGGAAATAATCGAAAAAATGCTAAAAATATTCTATCATAAGAGTAAAAAAATGGCAAATATATGAAAAAGACGAAAAAGTATACTAAAAAAACTTTTTTTGATATTGCTTAAACAGGAAAAAAAGATATGATTGTGGCATGGACAAGGAGGACACGAAAAAAATATTACAAGATGGGAAAGGAGAAAAGGTCGATGAGCGAATTTATTCTGGAACTGAAAGATGTAGTAAAAACATTTGGTGGAGTGACAGCTTTAGACGGTGTACAGTTTCAGTTAAAACGGGGAGAAATACATGCACTCATGGGAGAAAATGGCGCAGGAAAGTCAACTTTTATTAAAGTGATAACAGGGGTTCATCAACCCGACAGTGGTCTGATGCTTCTGGAAGGGGAGAAAATAACACTTCGATCTACAGAAGATTCCGCCAAACTTGGAATCGCAGCAATTTATCAGCACGTTACGGCATTTCCGGATCTTTCTGTTACGGAAAACATTTTCATGGGACAGGAGATTAAAACAAAACTGGGGATTTATAACTGGAAATTGATGACCAAAAGAGCAAAAGAGTTAATCGAACCGCTGAGTAAAAACATTGATGTATCGAAACCTATGAGTATGTTATCAGTGGCACAACAACAGCTTGTGGAAATTGCGAAGGCATTGTCCAGAGATGCACGAATTCTGATCATGGATGAACCTACAGCTTCTCTTTCAAAACGAGAATGCGAAGAGTTATATCAAATCACAGAGCATCTTAGAGATGAAGGCGTTTCAATTATTTTTATTACACACAAATTTGAGGATATGTACAGGTTGGCAACTAGGGTAACGGTATTTCGGGATTCCAAATATATCGGATGTTGGGATGTAGATAAAATTTCGAATCAAAAACTCATCGGAGCAATGGTGGGAAGAGAGCTGACGCAGATGTACCCTTCTAAGAAAGCCCGAATAGGAGACACAGTTCTTCGTATTAACAATATTTCGAAGGAAGGATATTTTAAACAGGTTTCGTTTGATGTAAAAAAAGGTGAGATTTTAGGTCTTACAGGTTTGGTGGGGGCTGGGCGTACAGAGGTATGCCAGAGTATCTTCGGAATTATGACTCCGGATAGTGGAACCATTGAGCTGGAAGGAAAACAAGTTTCGATCAAAAATCCAATAGATGCTTTACAATTGGGAATTGGACTTTTGCCGGAAGACAGGCAGACACAGGGACTGATCAATGAACTGCCAATCTACCAGAATGTATCATCAGCAAATATGAACTCGTTCATAAAAGCTGGGAAATTGGATGTAAATGCAGAAGAACAAAAAGCGATTGAATTATGTCAGAAGATTCAGTTGAAAGCAAAAGATATCAGTGCACCTCCATCCTCTTTATCTGGAGGGAATCAGCAAAAGGTTGTGTTTGCCAAGCTTTTAAACTGTGATCTGAAGGTGCTGATTTTGGATGAACCGACGAAAGGAATTGACGTAGGTGCAAAATATTCCATTTATGAGATTATGAATGAACTGACAGCAAATGGTTATGCGATCATTATGGTATCTTCGGAAATGCCGGAAGTATTGGGAATGGCAGACCGGATCGTAGTGATGAGAAGTGGAAGAGTAGTTGGACAGTTTGATACACAAGGAACGACTCAGGAGATGATCCTAGAGGCATCGTTGAAGCATGAAAGCGACAGGAGGGAAGGATAATGCAGGGAAAACGGAATAAAACAATCATTTCCAGAATTACAGAAAACAGAAATTTTGGTCTGCTCCTTGGCTTAGCTGTATTATTAATCATAGCAGCTATCGTGACACCGTCTATGTATTCTTTGAATTCCATTCTCAGTATGCTGCAGAATAATGCAGTGTTTGGACTTCTGGCATTGGGGGAAATGGTCGTGATCATTACAGCCGGAATTGATATTTCCATTGGAGCAAGTTTGTCTCTTGCCGGAGTCGTGTGCTGCAGATTTATGGCTGAAAATCCGGAGATTCCAGCAGTTGTATGGGTAGTTGTCGCAATGCTTGTCGGTGCATTGTGCGGAGCAATCAATGGAATTTTGGTTGGATATCTGAAAATGGTGCCAATGATCGCAACACTGGGAACGATGTATATTTTCAGGGGTCTTTCGTTCCTTTTGAGTGATGGAGAATGGTGGTTTCCACATCAGTTTACAGAAGGATATCAGGCGTTTGCGATTAAAAAAATTGCAGGAGTTCCGAGTATTTTGTGGATTTTGGTGCTTGCCTTTATTCTTGCAGTTTTGTTTTTGGGGTATACATCAAGGGGGAGAAGAATTTATGCGATCGGAACGAATCGAGAGTCTGCGCAGATTGCAGGAATTAAAGAGCAGAGAGTGATATTTCTGGCAATGACGATTTGTGGGATGTTTGCCGGATTATCAGGTATGCTGTATACAGCAAATTATGCGACGTGCAGTTACATGATTGGAGATTCTTATGAGATGACGGCAATTGCAATTTGTATCCTCGGTGGTGTCAGTATTACTGGAGGAAAAGGAAAGGTTGATGGTGTGATCATTGGATTTTTGATGATGTCAGTAATCACATATTTCATTAGTTTGTTGCCGGGACTGAGTGTATGGTCGGATGCAATTCAGGGTGCGATTATTATTGCAGCAGTAGCTTTAAATATCTTTACAGAGCATTCTGCCAAGAAAAGAGCACTGAAAGAAAGGGGGGCATTAATCTGATGAGTGAAAAAAATACAAAGAAAGCAGCCCCTGTCAGGGATTTGTCAGTAAAACAGGGATTTAAAATATCCAGATTCTTAGTAAGCTGGGAAATGGTACTGGTATATATTTTGATTCTGATCAATCTGGTCTTAATGATTAGCAGAACGAATCTGTACTTTTCTCAGGGCACAATACAGTCGATCATTCAGTCAGGTATGGATGTATGCCCACTGGTACTTGGGATGATCTTTATCCTGATGTTAGGAGACATTGATGTATCGGTAGCGTCAATCATGATTTTTTCTTCGATGGCTACAGGACTGTGTTGTTCGGCAGGGCTTCCGGCATTTGCAGGAGTGATTGCAGGGATTGCAGCAGGTGCATTGTGCGGAGCATTCAATGGATTTCTGATAGCATATGTAGGAATGCCGGCAGTAATTGTAACGATAGCGTCGTCTATGTTGTTCCGGGGAATTGTAAAAATCATTCTGGATGTAAATGTATTGAAAGAGTTTCCAAGCTTTTACACGTCTGTGGCGTGGACAAATATTCTGGGAATTCCAATTGCACTGTTATTGTTTTTCGCAATGGCATCAGTATTTGTATTTGTTCTTCATAAATCAAAATTCGGAAGGAAATTGTATATTATCGGAAATAATCCCACATGTGCACAGTATTCCGGAATTGATGTAAAGAAAACAAAAATGACAGTCTTTATTTTGATGGGAGTCATGTGCGGAATTGCATCCATTTTCTTTGTAGGGCGTATGGGCGGCAGTGTTTCTTCCACTATGGGAACGGGATATGAGATGACGGCAATTGCGATCTGTGTGCTTGGTGGAGTTTCTACCAATGGTGGAAAAGGAAAAGTATACGGACCTGTGATTGCGACATTGATTATGGCATTTTTGACATATACGCTTGGGCTTTTGGATGTAGATGCCAATACAAGGAAAATTGTAACAGGTTTGATTTTGATTATTGCGGTATTGATTCCGAGCTTGAATCGGGAGTTGCTTGCAAGTTTAAAATTAAAATTTATTTATAAAGGAAATAAGAATGTAGAGGCATTGAATATCCGAACTGCAGAAGAAATCAAAGTATTGAAACGAAATTTGGAAAGTCTGAAACAAGATACTTCTCTGGAGCAGGCAGAGAAAGCAGCGAAAATGGAAAAAATCGAGAAGAATATTACGAATCTGCAAAAGAAATGCAAAGAGCAAACGGATATATGGATCAAAGAGCAACAGGAAGATGAAAAGCGGGCAAAGGCACGATTTGCAGCAAAATAGACAGAATATAAGCATAGGAGAAGTGCTTATACATAAAGAAGGAGGAAGAACATATGAAGAATTGGAAACGACTGACAGCATTGGGGTTAAGCGCAATGATGCTTGCATCACTGGCAGGGTGCAGTACCACAACATCAAAAACAGATCCGGAAAGCGGGAAAAATCAGGCAGCAGAAAATACCGGAGGATCAGGAAAAGAATCACTGGAAGGTGCACATGTATTTATGTTCAAATCTACAGGAAATTCATTTGGAGATCTAATGTATGAAGGATTTGAAGAATATCTGTCAGGTAAGGGGCAGAAGACAGTTTATAAGAGTCCGGCAGAAACAACAGTTGCTGCACAGGTACAGATGTTGGATGAATTGATTACACAAAAGGTTGCTTCTATTACGATTTCCACAAATGGGGACGCCGGGTATGACGAAGTGTTTAAGAAAGCAAAAGAGGCCGGAATACCGATTGTATCCGTGGACTCAGAAGCAAGCCCGGATTATCGAGTATGCCATGTGAATCAGGCAGAAACAGCAGATATCGGGTCGTATCTGGTACAGGCAGCAGTATTGATCACTTTGGGAGTTGACTATCCGGGAGATGGAAAAATGGAAGAGACTGTACAAAGTGAACTTAAGAGCTATAAGGGCGATGAGATTAAATTAGGTGTATTGTCTGCTTCAATTGATACACCGGTACAAAATTCATGGATTGCAGCAATGGAAGATGAATTATCCAAAGATTTTTATGCAGGAAAAGTAAGTAAGGAGCTGGATAAAAAATATGGAAATGACGATTTGACAGAATCTACGACACAGGCACAGGCATTTATTGCGGAAAATTCTGTAGACTGCATTATTTCACCAACAACAGTCGGTATTGCAGCGGCAGGACAGGCTCTGAAATCTTCCAACAGTGAAATTAAGCTGACAGGTCTTGGAATTCCATCAGAAATGCAGTCTTTTATGCCAAAATCAGCGGATGAAGATGCGTTTGATTATGTGTGTCCTTATATGATGCTCTGGGATGTGATTCATTTGGGTGCTGTATCAGGTGCAGCCACATATGCAGCAGTAGAGGGGACATTTGACGGGACAGAAGGTTCCTCTTTTGAAATGGATGCTTTTAGAGATTATGAAGCCACTACATATGAAGCATATAGGAGCGGAGATGGAACAGCAGTTCTGGCAGGAGATCCGTTTGTATTTGATAAGTCCAATATGGCAGAATGGATTAAGCAGTTATAGTGGATTAAAAACAGGAGAGGAACAGGGATTGTGCATGTGTACAATCCCTGTTCCTGCCAGATATTCAAAATGAACGGAGGGGATAAGATGAGATATTTTATGGGGATTGATAATGGTGGAACATTTTCCAAGGCTGCGTTGTTTGATGAAAATGGAAATCAGATAGCGGTAGCCAGCATCTTTGTGCCTGTAATTACTCCAAAGTCCGGATATACAGAAAGAGATATGGAAACACTTTGGCAGGCTAATGTGCAGGTTATCAGAGAGGTAGTAATAAGAAGCAAAGTGTCCGCAGATAAAATTGCAGGTGTTTCTTTTTCCGGGCACGGAAAAGGTCTTTATATGGTAGATAAAGCAGGAAAGCCTGTATACAATGGTATTTTATCTACAGATACAAGAGCATGGAAGTTTGTAAAGAAATGGGAAAAGGATGGAACAAAAGAAAAAGTTTATGAGAAAACTTTTCAGGACATTCTTGTCTGTCAGCCGGTCAGTATTTTGGCGTGGTTTCAGCAGGAGAAGCCGGAAATACTTTCCAAAGTGCAGTATATTTTTTCAGTAAAAGATTATATTCGATTCCGATTAACACAAGAGGCCTGTGCAGAGTATACAGATTTTTCAGGAGGCAATCTGATTAATTTGAATACAAAAAGCTATGATAAAGAGTTGTTAGAGTGTTTTGGAATCGGCACGCTTTATGACAAGTTTCCTCCATTGAAAGAGTCTGCTGATATTTGCGGATACATCACCAAGGAGGCAGCTGATCTTACAGGACTTATAGAAGGAACGCCTGTTGCAGCAGGGATGTTTGATGTGAATGCGTGTGGAATTGCATCCGGACTGGATCGGGAAGAAAAGTTATGTATGATTGCGGGAACGTGGAGTATCAATGAATTTATCTGCAAACATCCGATTATCAATGGAACAGTCAGCTTAAATTCTATGTTCTGTATTCCGGGGTATTACCTGGTGGAAGAAAGCAGTCCTACCTCTGCAGGAAATATGGAGTGGTTTATTCGGAATTTAATGTCTTATGAAAAAACAGATGCGCAGCAGTCGGGAAGATCAATTTATGATATTACAAATAAATGGGTGGAACAGATTGAACCGGAAAATAATCAATTGATTTTTCTGCCCTTTTTAAATGGATCGAATGTGGCACCGCTGGCAAAGGGATCATTTGTAGGACTGACTGCATATCATGGGAAAGAGCATATGCTTCGTGCGGTATATGAAGGCGTTGTCTTTTCTCATTATACACATGTTAGAAAACTGTTGTTAAATAGAGAAAAACCGAAAGCAGTACAGCTTTCAGGAGGAGCAGCCAATTCTGATGTGTGGGTGCAGATTTTTGCAGATGTTTTGCAAATACCGGTAGAAGTAATGGAAGATAAAGAACTGGGGGCGATGGGGGCTGCAATTACAGCTGGAATTGCGGCTGGAGTATACCAAGATTATGGAGAGGCGATCAAAAGAACAGTACGAATAAAGAAAACGGTATATCCAAGAAGTGAGTATGCGGAGATTTATGAGCAAAAATACAGGCAGTATCAGAAGGTAATAGAGGCTTTGGATTCTGTATGGGATGAATTTCGGAATTGATGTAATACAACACCGCAAGAACCATCCGAAATCCCATAAAAACCGCAATTTTACTCAACTTTTTCAAATATAATTGTGCTATAGTAAACACAATCATATGAATACAGGAGGAGCACAGCATGGTAAGAAAAGGATTTAAGATGAAGTTATATCCGGATATGGCAGAGGAGTATGAAAAACGTCATAATGAACTCTGGCCGGAAATGAAAGAGATGATCCACGAGTACGGCGGACGCAATTATACGATTTTTCTGGATCGTGAAACCAATGTTCTGTATGGATATATTGAAGTTGAGGATTTGAAAAAATGGGACGAGAGCGCAGATACAGCAATCAATCGCAAATGGTGGGATTTTATGGCTGATATCATGGAGACGAACCCGGACAACAGCCCGGTGTGTACAGATCTCCATGAAGTCTTCCATTTAGACTGATCACACGAGCAGATCTTTTTGCATGTCTCGGAAATCTTTGGGAGAAATCCCGTATTCTTTTTTGAATGCCCGGTAAAAACTGGAGTAGTCACCGAAGCCGAAGGTCTGATAGGCTTCGGTGATACTCATTTGTCCGAGAATGGCTTCCCTGCAAAGGGCAAGCCGTTTTTTTGTAATGTACTGGTGAATCGACAATCCCAGATTATCCTTGAATACATGGGCAATGTGGTATTTGCTGACAAAAAATTCTCCGGCAAGCTTTTCAAGGGAGAGATCTTCGTCAAGATGTTCCTCAATGTATGCAGCAACATTCTGATACAGGGATTCCTCGGTCCGGCTTTTTTGTGGATGAAGCCGTTCGTAGACGAGACGGTTCAGATATAAAAGCAGATCATTGACGTAAAGCGGAATCTGGGCATCCCGTCCAAAACGGTCAGAACGCACTTCTTCGATCAGACGCAGCAGCTTTGACTGGATAGCATTGAATGTGATCCTGTCTGTTGGAAAAAAGTAATTCTGACTGACCTGCACATGCTGCATTAAATAAGCGTAATCTTTGGAAATCTGCAGCAGATGGTTGCAGTATTCCTGACTGATCCAGAACACAAAACGCCGGTAGGGAGAGGCCGTGCTGTGAATGATCGGGCGATGTGGGATATGTGGCGGGACCAGCATGATATCTCCGAAATGGATCGGGTAAACTTCGGTTCCGATCTGAATGCTGACATCACCTTCCATAAAAAAATAAAATTCATAATAATTGTGGGAATGCAGGTCTACTTTGGACAGATTGTGGTCATTATAATAGTAAAGTTCGAAATCTCGTGACAGCATATGCTGTCTTGTAATAAATGCTGTCTGCAGATTTTTTTTCATAAAAACTCCTTTAAAAGTATGTGCTGATTTTTGCAGCACATGAATTTCTTTTTTTAGAGTAGCATGAAACAACAAGATTTGCAATGTATACAACAACTAAGTCAATGGTATTTTAGACAGTATTTTTTATAATGAATGTAACAACACGATTTCAGAAAAGGAAGGTATGATAACTATGGAAATGACACTCAGATGGTATGGAGCTAAATTTGACACAGTGACTCTGAAGCAGATTCGCCAGATTCCGGGAGTAACAGGAGTGATCACAACACTGTATGATACAGCACCGGGAGAAGTGTGGAGCCGCGAACGTATTCGTGCAATGAAAGAAGAAGTAGAGGCAGCAGGACTTCATGTAGCGGGAATTGAAAGTGTAAATGTGCACGATGCAATCAAAACAGGCGCACCTGAGAGAGATCAGTATATCGATAACTACATCGAGACACTGGAAAACCTGGGAAAAGAAGACATTCACCTGGTGTGCTACAATTTCATGCCTGTATTTGACTGGACAAGAACAGAGCTGGCAAGAATGCGTCCGGATGGATCGACAGTACTTGCTTATACACAGGAAGCAGTAGATGCACTGGATCCGGAAAAAATGTTTGATTCTATCGCAGGTGATATGAACGGAACGGTGATGCCGGGATGGGAGCCGGAAAGAATGGAGCATGTCAAAGAACTGTTTGAGATGTACAAAGAGATCGATGATGAGAAACTGTTTGAAAACCTGAAATATTTCCTGGAGAGAATTATGCCGGTTTGTGACAAATATGACATTAACATGGCAATTCATCCGGATGATCCGGCATGGAGCGTATTCGGACTGCCTCGTATCATCATCAACAAGAAGAACATTCTCCGTATGATGGAAATGGTAGACAACCCGCACAATGGTGTGACATTCTGTTCTGGTTCTTACGGAACAAATCTGGAGAACGATCTTCCGGATATGATTCGTTCCCTGAAAGGAAGAATCCATTTTGCACACGTGCGTAACCTGAAATTCAACTCTCCGACAGACTTTGAAGAGGCAGCACACCTGTCTTCTGACGGAACATTTGATATGTATGAGATCATGAAGGCTCTTTACGAAATCGGATTTGACGGACCGATCCGCCCGGATCACGGACGTATGATCTGGGATGAAGTGGCAATGCCGGGATACGGACTTTATGACCGTGCACTGGGGGCAACTTACTTAAACGGCCTGTGGGAAGCAATCGAGAAAGGAGCCAGATAATCATGAGATTAAGTGCAGAAGGACTGAAAGACAGAGCAAAATGGGAAGAGGCGGGATACGCCCTTCCAAAATTTGACAGAGAGAAAGTGACAGAAGCGACAAAAGAAAATCCGTTCTGGATCCATTTCGGTGCGGGAAATATTTTCCGTGCATTTCAGGCAAATGTGGTACAGAACCTGTTGAATGACGGCATTCTGGATCGCGGTCTGATCGTTGCAGAGGGATTTGACTATGAGATCGTGGAAAAAATGAACCATCCTCATGATGATTACACAATTCTTGTGACACTCAAAGCAGATGGAAACATTGAGAAAACAGTAGTCGGAAGTGTGGTAGAGTCTTTGACTGTCAACACAGAAAATGCATCTGATTTTGCACGTCTGAAGGAGATCTTTGCCAAAGACTCCCTGCAGATGGTGACATTTACGATTACAGAAAAGGGATACAGCCTTGTAAACGGAAAAGGGGAACTGCTTCCGGATGTAGAGGCAGACTTTGTAAGCGGACCGGAAGCTCCGAAGAGTTACATCGGAAAAGTGGCAGCGCTCCTTTATGCGAGATATCAGGCAGGAGAAAAGCCGGTGGCAATGGTCAGCATGGACAATTGTTCTCATAATGGAGACAAGCTGTATGCGGCGATCCATACGTTTGCAGAAAAATGGGAAGAGAACAAACTTACAGATGCCGGATTCAGAGCATATGTAAACTGCAAAGAAAAAGTGACATTCCCATGGACCATGATCGACAAGATTACACCACGTCCGGATGCTTCAGTAGAAGAACTTCTGAAAAAGGATGGAATTGAAGAGCTAGATCCGGTGATCACATCCAAGAATACGTATGTGGCGCCATTTGTAAATGCAGAAGAGTGCGAATATCTTGTCATCGAAGATGCATTTCCGAACGGAAGACCAGAACTGGAAAAAGGCGGCCTGATGTTTACAGAGCGTGAGACAGTAGACAAAGTGGAGAAGATGAAAGTCTGCACCTGCTTAAATCCTCTGCATACAGCGCTGGCAGTATTCGGATGTCTGCTTGGATATGAAAAAATCTCGGACGAAATGAAAGATGAGGAACTCAAAAAATTAGTGGAGACAATCGGATACAAAGAAGGTCTTCCGGTTGTAGTCAATCCGGGAGTACTGGATCCGAAAGAGTTTATTGATACAGTTCTTCAGGTTCGTGTTCCGAATCCATTTATGCCGGATACTCCGCAGCGTATTGCAACAGATACTTCTCAGAAACTGGCAATCCGTTTTGGAGAGACGATCAAAGCATATGCAGCATCCGACGAACTGGATGTCAAAGACCTGAAGCTGATTCCGCTTGTATTTGCGGGATGGCTGCGTTATCTGATGGGCGTAGATGACAGCGGAAAAGCATTTGATTTAAGTCCGGATCCGCTGCTTACAACTGTCTGCCCATATGTTGCAGACCTGAAGTTGGAAGAAGGACAGGACGTAGAGAGCGCAGTATCAGAAGTGTTGAAGATGAAACAGATTTTCGGTGTGGATTTATATGAAGCAGGACTTGCAGAACTTGTATGTGGATACTTGAAAGAAATGACAAAAGCACCGGGAGCTGTTCGCGAAACACTCAAAAAATACGTGTAGGAGGAAGCAGTATGAAAGCATTTATGGATCAGGATTTCCTTCTGGAGACGGAAACTGCTAAGATGCTGTATCATGATTATGCAGCGAAGATGCCGGTTTTAGATTACCATTGTCATATCAGTCCGCAGGAAATCGCAGAGGACAGACAGTTTGAAAATATTACCCAGGTATGGCTGGGAGGTGACCATTACAAATGGCGTCAGATGCGTTCGAATGGAATCGAAGAGCGCTATATTACCGGAGATGCGTCCGATCGGGAGAAATTCCAGAAATGGGCAGAGACACTGGAGCGCGCGATCGGAAACCCGCTGTATCACTGGAGTCATCTGGAGCTTCAGCGCTATTTTGGATATCATGGCGCATTAAATGCGAAGACAGCAGAAGAAGTATGGAATCTTTGCAATGAAAAACTGCAAAGCCCGCAGATGAGTGCAAGAAATCTGATCCGCCAGTCCAATGTGACATTGATCTGTACAACAGATGATCCGGCGGATGACTTAAGATGGCACAAACAGTTAAAAGAGGATGATTCTTTTGAAGTGCAGGTACTCCCTGCATGGAGACCGGATCTGGCGATGAAGATTGAAAAGCCGGGATTTGCCGCATACCTGAAAAAACTGGGAGAGGCAGCCGGTATGGAAATTCATTCCTTTGCAGAGATGAAGAATGCCCTGACAAAGCGCATGGAATTCTTTGATGAGATGGGATGCCGCGCATCGGATCATGGACTGGACTATGCCATGTATGTGCCTGCTTCCGAGGAAGAAATCGAAGCCATCTTTGAAAAAGGAATGGCAGGAGAGCCGATCAGCAAAGAAGAAGAATTAAAATATAAGACTGCATTTATGCTTTATGCAGGAAGAGAATATCATCGTCTGGGATGGGCAATGCAGCTTCATTACGGATGTAAACGTGACAATGACGTAAAACGTTTCCGCAAGCTTGGACCGGATACGGGATTTGACTGTATTGACACTTATACGCCATCTGCACAGCTGGCAGATCTGCTCAATGCACTGAATGTAACAGACGAGCTGCCAAAGACGATTCTGTACAGTCTGAATCCAAACGATAATGCAGCCATCGGAACGATCATCGGATGTTTCCAGGATGCCGGTGTCGTAGGAAAGATCCAGCAGGGAAGCGCATGGTGGTTCAATGACCACAAGCAGGGGATGATCGATCAGATGACATCCCTTGCCAACCTGGGACTTCTCAGTAATTTTGTGGGAATGCTGACAGATTCCAGAAGCTTTTTGTCTTATACAAGACATGAGTATTTCAGACGGATTCTCTGCAATCTCATCGGCGGATGGGTAGAAAACGGAGAGTATCCGGCAGATGAAGAGATTCTTGGAAGAATTGTGCAGGATATCTCTTACAACAACGCAGTGAGATATTTTGGATTTGAGTTATAAATAGGGGAAAGGAAGGCAGACGCGTGTAAGCGATTGCCTTCCTTCTTTTCATATTATCCCATAACGATCTCAACCTGATATTCTCGCACATCCTTTTGCGGTGTGATACAGTTGGATTCATAGGGAACGCCGTTTACAGTCATTTGTACGATACCAGATTCCACATGGTTTGGATTGCAGATGTGGATGTGGTAGACGGCATCTCTGAATTTTCTTGTCACGGTAAATTCCCTAAGACTGGATGGAATGCACGGATCAATGGTCAATCCTTCAAATTCCGGACGGATTCCCAGAATATACTGGGATACGTTGACAAAGGTCCATGCAGCGGTTCCGGTCAGCCAGCTGTTTTTGGCCTCTCCGTGTTTCGGAGCATCTTTTCCGGCAATCATCTGTGAGTAGACATATGGTTCTGTCCGGTGGATCTCGCTGATTTCTTCAATATATGCAGGACAGGTCTTTTTATAAATCTCGAACGCTCTGTTTCCTCTGCGGATTCTTGTTTCGGCGATCGAAATCCATGGATTGTTGTGGCAGAAAATTCCGGCATTTTCTTTGTATCCCGGCGGATAAGAAGAAATTTCTCCCAGGTTTAAGTAATATTTTGTATAGGCAGGTTGCTGAAGAACGATTCCGTATTTGGTATCCAGCCATGTTTCGACACTGTCCAGTGCCTGTTTTGCACATCCTTCCTCAATTCCGATATCTGCAAGCACACAAAATCCCTGTGGCTCGATAAATATTTTTCCTTCTTCACATTCACTCGATCCGACTTTTTCTCCGTATGCGTCGTAAGCGCGCAGGAACCATTCTCCATCCCATCCGGCATCCAGTACTGTCTGATACATCTTATCTACGGCAGCAAGTGCGCGTGCCGCTTCTGCATGATTTCCGAGAAGGTTCTGGATATCAGCATATTCCTTTCCGTATTTGACAAACATTCCGGCAATAAACACAGATTCTGCGACAGGGCCTTCTGATGGTCCGAAAGTCTGGAAAGATTCTCCAGGTTCTTTGGAAAAACAGTTCAGGTTCAGACAGTCATTCCAGTCGGCGCGTCCGATCAGCGGAAGACCGTGCGGTCCAAGATGAGTCAGCGTGTAGTCAAAAGAACGTTTCAAATGTTCGGCTAATGGCCGGGCCAGGGACGGATCATTGTTAAAGTCTACAATTTCATCCAGAATGCTAAGATCTCCGGTTTCTTTTAAATAGGCAGCAGTTCCGGCAATCAGCCAGAGCGGGTCATCATTGAAGCCGCTTCCGATATCAGAATTTCCCTTTTTAGTTAACGGCTGGTATTGATGATAGGCACTTCCATCTTCAAATTGTGTGGCTGCAATATCCAGTATTCTCTGGCGGGCGCGATCTGGGATCAGATGGACAAATCCCAGCAGATCCTGACAGGAATCCCGAAAGCCCATGCCGCGTCCGGTTCCGGATTCAAAGTAAGAAGCAGAACGGGACATATTAAAGGTAACCATGCACTGATACTGATTCCAGATATTGACCATGCGGTTGAGCTTTTCTTCACTGCTTTCTACAGAGAAACGGGACAGCAGATCTGTCCAGTATTCTTTTAATGCCAGAAGCGCAGCTTCCACCTGGGAGTCTTCAGAAAACCGGGAGATGGCAGCATGTGCAAGGTCTTTTTTGATAATGCCGGGAGCTTCCCATTTATCTTCCGGATCGTTTTCACTGTAGCCCAGTACAAAAATCAGACTTTTGGATTCCCCGGGCTTCAGTGTGAGTTTTAAGTGATGAGATCCGATCACAGCGCCGCCGCTGGCAACAGAGTTGTGAGAGATTCCCGCGTACACAGTCTCCGGATGTTCGATACTTCCGTATACTCCAAGAAAATCATCCCGGCTGGTGTCAAATCCTGCAACCGGTGAATTGACTGTGTAGTATGCAAAATGGTTTCTGCGTTCCCGATATTCTGTTTTGTGGTAAATGGTGGATTCTTCGACTTCTACTTCGCCAAGGCTTAAATTTCGCTGAAAGTTTGTGGAGTCATCTACTGCATTCCAGAAACAGAATTCTACATAAGAAGTCAGATCGATAGTCTCCTCGGTTGTATTGTGATTGGTCAGGATCAGACGGTTGACCTCGCAGGATTCTTTCAGCGGCACAAAAGCAGTAAGCTCCGCCTGGATTTTGTTTTTAGAAGCAGTAAAACGGCTGTAACCAAGTCCATGACGGCATTCATAACTGTCAAGCTCTGTTTTGACAGGCTGCCAGGCGGGTGTCCAGACTGTATTGCGATGCCGGATAAAGTAATAGCGGCCATCTGTGTCAGCAGGAACATTGTTGTAGCGATAGCGTGTCAGGCGAAGCAGCTTTGCATCTTTATAGAAGCTGTATCCTCCGCATGTGTTGGAAATCAAAGAGAAGAAATTCTCATTTCCAAGATAGTTGATCCACGGAAGTGGAGTGGCAGGAGATGTGATCACATATTCTTTCTCCTTGTCATCAAAAAATCCAAATTTCATGTTGTTTTCCTCCAGTTTGTTCTTAATTTATGCTTCAGAACCTGAGTGTCCATCTGTTTCCAGTGCGTTCTCAAAAGGTTCAAAGACTTTAATCAGTATAAAAGACTGACAGTATGCGATGAATGCAAATCCAAACAATACCATCAGAAGTTTCATCGGTGCCAGAAACAGGCAGAAAAAGAATACCAGCGCGTCGATCAGGAGCAGAAAAAGTGTTGCTTTTACATGACTCATTGTCAGACAGAATGCATTTTGAAGTGTCTGCTTTGTTGTATTTTCAAACCGTGCGATGAGCGGAAATGTGTATGTAAACACAAAGAACCAGGCAATACATGCAACAAATAAAAGTGCGCTGATCACAGTGGCAGGAATGGTTCCGAATGTAAACCAGAACACCAGATTAAACAGAAGGAGTGCTCCGGCTGCAAAAAGAATCAGGAAAGCTTTTGTTCCGGATTTGAAATTTTTCTTAAATTCCTGCAGATAGGTGCGGACCAGATATCCATATTCTCCGCGGGCTTCTTTCATGGTTACACAATATAACGAAGAAAGCGCTGCTCCGATCGTAAAGACAGGGATACAGGTAATCAGAAAAATGAGATTTAAAACAATAAAATTGCAGAGTGTGTTGATAAAATCCAAAACAGGATTTACAAGTTTTGTATTCATAAAAATGAAGACCGTCCTTTCTTTCTATCTGATACTTGTACTATATAAAGGAGAAAGAAAAATAACTACTGGAAAAAAACGCACCAAAATACAGTGAAAAATAGAGATTTCCGGGGGAAGTGTGAAAAAAATCTAATTTAAGCATGAAAGAAGTGTAAATTTTTAGGGTATTTATCTTGAAAATGAAATGATAGGATAAATCCAGACAAGCAAAGCAGTTGAGAACAGGAGGTTAGAGAAATGAAAAAAGGAGGGACTGCTGTGAGAAGCAAGAGTTCAAAAAGAGCGAAAGATCAGCGTGGATTTAAGTATTTTCTCTGGATCTTACCATTTTTGATTCTGGTATTTTTATTTTCGTATTTTCCATTGCATGGATGGATTTACGCATTTTTTGATTACAAACCGCCAAGAAGCCTGGCAGACTGTGATTTTGTAGGGCTGCAGTGGTTTAAGATGCTCTTTACAAACAAAACACAGGTGACACAGCTGCTCCAGGTTATGAAGAATACGTTTGCGATGAGTTTCCTTGGAATACTGACATCTATTCTTCCGCTTGGATTTGCAATTTTATTAAATGAGATCAAGTGCAAAAAGTTCAAGACGTTTGTGCAGACGTTTACAACACTGCCGAACTTTATCAGCTGGGTTCTCGTTTATTCCGTAGCATTTGCACTGTTTTCTTCTACAGGTATGGTAAACAGTCTTCTGGAGAATCTGGGAGTGATCACAGAACCACTGAAGTTTCTGGACAGTGATTCTCATACATATTTATGGATGCTTCTGTGGAACACATGGAAAGGACTCGGATGGGGAGCTATTATCTATCTGGCATCCATTGCGGGAATCGATCAGGAGCTTTACGAGGCAGCCAGTATTGATGGAGCCAACCGTTTTCAGCTGATGAAGAACATCACACTTCCGGCACTTCTGCCGACATTCTTTATTATGCTGATGCTGGCCATCTCCAACTTTTTGAACAACGGACTGGATCAGTATTTTGTATTCCAGAACTCGTTTAATAAAGAACACATTCAGGTACTGGATCTGTATGTATACAACATTGGTATGACAGGAAGCAGCTATTCGCTTGCAACTGCGATCAGTATGCTAAAGAGTATCATCAGTGTAGCACTGCTGAGTGTATGTAACTTTGTGTCAAAGAAAACACGCGGCGAATCTATGATTTAGGAGGGAGATAAAATGAGTCAGATAAAAGCAAAAAGAAAAAAACTCTCTGCCGGTGATAAGGCATTCAATGTGTTCAATTATTTGTTATTCGGGGTATTCACACTGATCTGTATCTATCCATTTTATTATATGATCATCAATACGATCAGTGCCAACAATCTGAGCGCATCGGGTGCGATCAACTTTCTGCCGCAAGGCGTGCATTTGAGCAACTATAAAGCACTGTTGGAGTTAAATGGTCTGGGAAGTGCAGCTCTTGTATCCATAGGAAAGACGGTCATCGGAACAGCACTTACTGTAATGGCAACAGCATTTCTGGGATTTATGTTTACGCAGGAAAGAATGTGGAAGCGAAAATTCTGGTATCGGTTTGTAGTTATTACGATGTATTTCAATGCAGGTCTGATCCCGATGTTTATCACAATGAAAAACTTAAATTTGACGAACACATTCTGGGTGTACGTGATCCCGACGATCATTCAGCCGTTTAATATCATTCTGGTAAAGACTTATGTGGAATCACTTCCAAGAGCGCTGCAGGAGGCGGCAGAGATTGACGGAGCCGGTATTTTTAAAATTTTTTATAAAATCATTTTGCCCACATGTACGCCGATTTTAGCGACAGTTGCAATCTTCTCGGCAGTTGGACAGTGGAATAACTATCAGGACACCCTGATTTATATTACCGATCAGAAATTGTATTCCCTGCAGTATTTGCTGTATACTTATATCAATCAGGCAAGCTCGCTGGCGGCAATGGTAAGAAACAGTGGTACAGCGGCGATCAGTACGGCCGCACTTGCCACACAGCAGACGGGAACATCCATTCAGATGACAGTATCCGTAGTCGTGGTACTTCCGATTCTGTGCATCTATCCGATGTTCCAGAGATTTTTTGTAAAAGGAATCATGATTGGTTCCGTAAAAGGCTGATATTTTGCAGGACAATAGAAAGTAAAGGAGAACAAAGAACATGAAAAAGAGAGTGATCAGTGCATTTTTATGCACCGTAATGGCAGTGTCTCTGCTGACAGGATGCGGAAGTGATGAGAAGAAATCCGCAGACAATAAGGGATCCAAAGATGGAAATTATGAAGAATTTATCACAGTGGATGTGTATGATGAGTTTGCCAATTATCAGGGAGTACAAAGCGGCTGGTTTGCAAAAATCGTAAAAGATAAATTTAATATGGAACTGAACATTATCGCACCAAACGTGGCAGGCGGCGGTCAGACACTGTATCAGACTCGTTCCGCAGCAGGAGAACTTGGAGATCTGGTGTTAGTCAATACTTCCAACGGAAAGTTAAATGACCTGGTCTCTTCAGGACTGATCATGGACTGTACAGACCTGATGGATGGAAAAGATATTGTGGAAAATTACGGAGAGGCTATTGATGTGACGAATGAAGGTCTTCCGGAAGAAGGAATGTTTGCATTCCCGAACTCTGTATCTACAGATGCGGCTACAGAGTCAAGCGAGGGACTGGAACCGACATTCGGACCATATATCCGCTGGGATTACTACAAAGAACTCGGATATCCGAAGATGGAAAATCTGGATGATTTTCTGGATGTGCTGGAGGGTATGCAGAAGCTGGCGCGTGAGAAAGAAGGCAGCGAGGACATCTATGCAATTTCTCTGTTCAAAGACTGGGATGACAATATGATGAACAATGCAAAACAGCCAGCTTGCATGTATGGATATGATGAAGTAGGATTTGTACTTTCCAAGGCAGACGGAACAGAGGAACAGAGTATTCTTGATGATGATTCGATCTATATGGACGTACTTGATTTCTTCTATGAGGCAAATCAGAGAGGATTGGTAGATCCGGATTCTACGACTCAGAATTATGATACATGGTCTGCAAAATATACAGATGGCAAGGTGCTGTATTGTCCATGGCCTTGGGTTGGACAGAATTTGTATAATACAGCAGAAAATAAAGCGGCCGGAAAAGGATTTATGATGGCTCCTGTAGAGGATATGCAGATCTTCTCCTACGGAAGCTGTCCGGAAGGAAACTCTACACAGGTGATCGCGATCGGAAGCAATGCAGAAGATCCGCAGAGAATGGCAGATTTTATCGACTGGCTGTATTCTCCGGAAGGAATCGAACTGAACGGTCAGGCAAACGGAGCGGCAGGAATCAAAGGGCTGACATGGGATGTGAACGAAGATGGAAAACCGGAATTGACAGAGTTCGGAAAAGAAGCCCTTCCGATGAACGACGTAGCGGTAGATGAAGAATATGGCGGCGGAAACTGGAAAGACGGTGTATCTGCACTGAACTTCAAAACAGTAAACCTGGAAGATATTGACCCAAATACAGGAGCACCATATAACTACCAGGAATGGGAGACAACGCTTGAAAATAATAAGACTGCACTGGATGAAGACTGGAGTGCACACATGGGTGCAGATACAACGATGGAATATCTGGAAAATCACAATATGCTGTTAGTAGCACCGGGCTCTTCTTATTCAGTACCGGAGGCAGATTCCAATATCACAACAGTGCGTGGACAGTGTAAATCCGCAATCGTAGATGGTTCCTGGAAAATGATCTTTGCAAAAGATGATGCAGAATTTAACAGTCTGAAAAAAGACATGCAGAAAACCGCAAAAGGTCTCGGATATGATGATGTTTTGAAAGTGGATATGAAAAATGCGGCAGATCAGACAGCAGCAAGAAAAGCATCCGCAGAAAAATATCCGGCTGAAAGTGATGCTAAATAAACAGAAGAAAGTAAATAAATAGTTTCGCAGGAATGTCCTGAGAGGGATGTCTCAACAAATGCACAGTTGTTATGATTTGAAGACAGTTCTCCCGGGACATTTTTTCATGGAGGATGAAATGAAATACAGCAATAAAGTAAATAAAATTGTTTATGGCGGAGATTATAATCCGGAGCAATGGCCAAAAGAAGTGTGGAAAGAAGATATGAAGCTGTTAAAAGAGGCGCATATTGATGTTCTGACGTTGAACGTGTTTGCCTGGGCATCTCTGCAGCCATCGGAAGAAGAATATGATTTTTCGCGTCTGGATGAGATTATGGAACTGGTTGGAGAGCATGGATTTTCAGTCTGCCTTGCAACATCTACAGCGGCACATCCGGCATGGATGGCAAAAAAATATCCGGATATCCTGCGGGTAGAGTTTAACGGAATGAAACGAAAATTCGGAGGACGGCATAATTCCTGTCCGAACAGTCCGACTTACCGGAAATATTCTGTAAGACTGGCAAAAAAACTGGCGGAGAGATATAAAGACTGTGACAACCTGATTGCATGGCACATTTCCAATGAATACGGTGGGGAGTGTTACTGTGACAATTGTGAAAAAGCGTTTCGTGTATGGTTAAAGAAAAAATACAGAACCATAGAGGAACTGAACCGGGCATGGAATACTTCGTTCTGGGGGCACACGTTTTATGAATGGGATGAGATTGTGCTGCCGAATCTTTTGAGCGAGCATTTTGAGTATGACAGAAGTCAGTTTCAGGGGATGACTCTTGATTATAAGCGTTTTAATTCAGAGAGTATGCTGGAATGTTACAAAATGGAATATGAGGCAGTCAAAAGTGTCACACCCAATCTCCCGGTCACTACGAACCTCATGGGATTTTATAAAAATCTGGACTATAAGATGTGGGCAAAGTACATGGATGTGGTAGCATGGGATAATTATCCGGCAAATGAAGATACGCCGGCACAGATTGCCATGAGTCATGATTTGATGCGGGGAATCAAAGGGGGAACTCCGTTTTTGCTGATGGAACAGACTCCAAGTGTGACCAACTGGCTCTCCTACAATGCCCTGAAGCGTCCTGGTGTGATGCGCTTGTGGAGCTATCAGGCAGTGGCCCACGGGGCAGACTCTGTGATGTTTTTCCAGATGCGCCGTTCCATTGGAGCCTGCGAGAAACTGCATGGAGCCATTATCGATCATGTAGGAACGAACCAGACACGAGTGTATCGGGAAGCACAGGCGTTAGGGAAAGAGCTGGAGCGAATCGGAGAGGAGACGCTGGGAGCTGTGACGGAAGCAGAAGTGGCAGTGTATTTTGACTGGGACAACTGGTGGGCGATCGAGTGTTCCGCAGGTCCCAGTTGTGAGTTGAAATATAAAGACGAAGTGTATCTTTACTATGAAGCGCTGCATAGTCTGAATATTCCGGCAGATATCGTGGGGGAAGAAGATGATCTGGAACGATATAAGGTGCTGATCGCGCCGATTCTCTATATGACAAAGCCGGGATATGATGAGAAGATCCGCAGATTTGTGGAAAAGGGCGGAGTGTTCGTTACCACATTTTTCAGTGGAATCGTGGATGAACATGATCTGGTGATCACTGGCGGATATCCGGGCAGGCTGCGCGATATTCTGGGAATCTGGGTGGAGGAATCGGATGCGCTTCCGCATGGTGTTCAGAATGAATTTTCGTATCAGGGGATCGTTTATCCTGCAAAACTGCTCTGCGATCTGAGTCATCCGGAAGGTGCAGAGGTTTTGAGTACTTACGAGAAAGATTTTTATCAGGGAATGCCTGCAATCACAAAAAATTCTTTCGGCAAAGGAGAAGCCTACTATGTAGCGACTCGTTCTGACAGAGCGTTTTATGAGAAGTTTATCGGAACACTCTGTAAGGAGGCGGGAATCCGGCCGGTGGCAGAACCACAGAAAAAACTGGAGGCAACAATACGAAGCAATGAAAACGGAAGATATTTGTTTCTGCTCAATCATGGAGAAGAGATGCTTTCTGTCATTTTAGAATACAGTGGAAAAGAACTGCTTTCAGGTAATACGTATCAGGCCGGAGAAAAAGTAAAGCTTCCGGCGAAAGGTGTTTTTATTTTGAGGCTGCAGGAATAAGAAAGGAGCAAAAGATATGACATCACAGGAAGAACAGGCATATTTGGAAGAAATTGAACGCGTGATCAAAGCAGGCCCGTATCACGCAGATTGGAATTCACTGACAGATTGGAGTGCTCCGGACTGGTTTTTACAAAAGCGGTTTGGAATTTTTATCCACTGGGGGTTGTATAGTATTGCAGCCCATGCCAATGAGTGGTACTCCAGAAATATGTATATCAAGGAAAAAGAAGAATGGGAGTATCACAGGAAGACCTACGGAGACCACAGGGAGTTTGGCTATAAAGATTTTATTCCCATGTTTACAGCAGAAAAGTTTAATCCTAGAGAGTGGATGAAGCTGTTCAAAGAGGCTGGGGCAGGATATGTGTTTCCGGTGGCAGAGCATCATGACGGGTTTCAGATGTATAAGAGCAGGATATCCAGATATAATGCATGGGATATGGGACCCCACAGAGATCTGCTGGGAGAGTTTAAGGAAGCGGCAGAAGAAGAGGGATTAGTATTTTGTACATCGTCTCACCGGGCAGAACACTGGTTTTTTATGGGACATGGAAAAGAATTTGACAGCGATATCAGGGAGCCGTTACAGAAGGGGGATTTTTACTGGCCCGCGATGCCGGAGCCGGACAATCAGGATCTTAGGAGCAACCCGTATCCGACAGAAGAATTTCTGACAGACTGGCTGCTTCGAACCTGTGAGATCATCGATGAATACCGGCCATCTTTGTTGTACTTTGACTGGTGGCTGCAGCATGAGGCGTTTAAAGAGGTGCTCAAAAAACTGGCAGCTTATTATTATAACAGGGCGGTACAGTGGGGCAAAAAAGTTGCGATCTGCTATAAGCATGATGCGATGATGTTTGGAAGCGGGATCGTGGAAGTAGAACGTGGTGCTCTTGCAGAGGCAAAACCATATGTCTGGCAGACAGATACTGCGATTGCGAAAAATTCCTGGTGCTATACAGATACGCTGGAGTACAAGACGAGCAGACAGATCATCTGCAATTTTATTGAAATCCTCAGCAAGAACGGAAATATGCTGCTCAATGTAGGACCGAGAGGAGATGGATCGATTCCGGAAGAGGATATCAAAATCTTGAAAGAAATCGGGGAATGGATGAAGAAAAATGAAAGCGCTGTTTCAGGAAGCAGACCATGGAGAAAATCCAGGGAGGGAACGCTGCAGATCCCAGAGGGGCAGTTTACAGATAATCTGGAGCTTCCTTATACAAAAGAGGACATCCGTTTTACAGTCAAAGGAGACAGCATATATGCGTTTGTAATGCAGTATCCGGAAGATGGAGTACTTACGATCCGTTCCCTGGCAGACTCCAAAGATCAGAACGTGCCGGAATTTCATGGTCTGATCGAGCAGATCCGTGTTCTGGGATTTGACAAAGCGAATGTACAGTGGAAAACGGACAGCGAAGGATTGCACCTGCAGATTCAGGGTGTGAAGACAGATCTGCCTGCAGTGCTTCGGATTCAGGTAAAATAAGAGCGGAAAGGATGAAAAAAATTATGGGAACAAGAATTCTGTTTACAGGAGACAGTATTACAGATGGAAATCGTTATAAAGAAGAAAAGGACAGAGGAGATTTAAATCATCAGATCGGACACAGCTATGCCTATGTGATCAATGCGATTCTGGGAAGTAAATATCCCGAAAGGGATTTGCAGTTTGTGAATCGTGGAATCTCAGGAAACCGGGTGATCGATCTGTACGGCAGAATGTATGAGGATATGGTGGAGATCAAGCCGGATATTGTTAGTATTCTTGTGGGAATCAATGACGGACCGCAGGCAGAACATGCCCGCCATGCGACAGGAAAAGAGGCGTATGGGACAATCTACCGGATGATGCTTGGGGAATTAAAGAGGGCACTGCCTGATGTAAAAATCGTGCTGTGTGAGCCGTTTATGGGAGCAGACGGCCCTGTTTATGATCCGGATAAAGAAACGTGGAGAACGTGCATGGAAGCGTATCAGAAAGAGGTAAAAAAGATTGCGGAAGAATTTGATGCAGTATTTGTTCCGCTTCAGGAGGTATTCGACGCGGCTTTTCAGAAGCGGGAATCCTCATACTGGATCTGGGATGGGGTACATCCAACGGAGAACGGACACGGTCTGATCGCAAAACAGTGGCTGAAGTGTACAAAAGAATTGTTAGGAGGCACAGAACATGAGAATTACAAAATATAACTCAATGAATGACATTTTGGCATATCCGGATATGGAAAACTATCTGCGCGTGTTTTACTCCGAATATCTGCTGGATATGTATCCAAAAGAAGCATATCATCTGCCGCTTGCACGTATGGAGCAGATAGGAAAGACTCCGTGGGGAGAGCCGTTTTCGATCATAGTAGATCAGTTGATCGATGCAGTGAATCTGATTCTGGATCTGCGGGAAAATGGGATGCGCAGAGCAATCTCCCTGTGGAATGAATCAGAAGACTGGTCCCTTAAAAAGGATCGAAAAGGAGAAAAGGAATCCGTCTTTTTGCTGGCGCCAGATAACATCGCAGAAGAAGTCAGAAAAAAGAGACGTCCTGCGGTCATTATCTGTCCGGGAGGCGGATATTGTGAAGTCTGCTTCAGCGGAGAAGGAACGCCGATCCTGAATTATATGGAAGTACAGGGATATGCGGCGTTTATTCTGAAATATCGGGTGTCACCGGCTGTCTACCCTGCGCCGCAGGAAGATCTGTCTCTGGCGATTCGATATGTCAGGGAGCATGCTTTGGAATATGGTGTGGATCCCGACAATATCCTGACATTAGGAGCATCTGCAGGAGGGCATCTATGTGCATCGCAGGCAGCTCTGGCAAAAAGAGTGGAAGATACGCCGGATAAGATCTGTCTGTGCTATCCTGTGATCAGTTTTACGGAAGAACCACATGAGGGAAGTGCAGAGTTGTTGACGGGAGGAGATACTTCACTTCGGAAGATGCTTTCGGCAGAAAATCTGGTGACAGAATCTTATCCCGAGACCTTTGTGTGGACTTGTGCGGATGATGACTGTGTGCCGCCTTCCAATGCTGTGCGGATGGGAGCAGCATTAAAAAAAGCCCATGTCAGACATGAGCTTTTTGTATATCCCAGCGGCGGTCATGGCTGTGGGCTTGCTTTCTCGAAAGAAGCCCATGACTGGAGTCGTGCCATGGTCGAATTTTTCAAAGATCAGCAGTGATTTTTGCGATATTCTGCAGGACTGGTTCCCACATATTTTTTGAATTTTTTATGGAAGTAGTCTACATTGCTGTATCCAACCAGATCTGCAATTTCATAAACCTTCAGCGCATTGTTTGCAAGCAGCTTTTTGGCTTCGTCAATACGCACGGTATCTACATAGGCATTGAAGTTGATGCCCAGTTTTTTGGAGAAGATCTTGCCAAGATAAGAACTGTTGTACCCGAATAAGGGGGCAATACTCTCCAGCTTCAGATTGTCCCGGTAATTGTGATGGATGTAGTAGAGTACTTCATCCATCACATTTTCACCGGAAGAATATCCCACAGAATGCATCCAGAGATCAAACTGCTCTGCCAGAAACGTAATAATTTCATAAAGATAATACTTCCGTTCTAACAGATCGATCGCAGAGGCATTGGCCAGAAATGGGATATCAATGTTTGGATAGGTCTGCATGATTTTCTGTTTGACCAGAATATACAGGTCGATCATCATATGTTTAATAGAGGTGATCGGAGCATCTGTATATTTCATGGTATGTGACAGTTCTTTTAAGGTTTCGGCAAGCAGAGTCTGGTTGTGAGACTGGATATAATTGGCGAATCGTTCTGCATAGTCAGGTGCCGTCTGCCGTGTGACCGGCACAGATTCTGGCAGCTCTCCGTACAATTCCTCATATCCTACAATATGCTGGTTCTCTTCACAGAAAAAGCGCCGGTCGCTTAAGCGGCACACATCCTGATACGAAAGATGGATGTCCCAGATACGGGACACTTTCTGTCCGTAGGCGAGAAATACAGAATCAAAGGGAGAGCCCTTTTGCGGAGCAATCTGATAATGCCGAAGCAGGTTTTCAAATTTGGAAACTGCAAAATCGCCCTTTAGCAGGATAATCTTGCGCTGATCCAGTTCAATGATGTCAAAGGTATGATTGTCCTGGTTGGTAACACGCATCAGGTCGGCAAAATTCCAGGTCTGATAAAAATATTCCTGATTATAGTTCTCGTAAGAGACGATCTGATAAATGTTCGCATTGAGATGCAGGTCATTCGAATCCAGTTTATAATAATCACAAGTATCCAGCAGAATCTCTTTTAAAATACTGTGTTTTGCCTTGTTGCGATACTGTTCATAGGAAGTCTGACTTTGCGCTTCTTTCAAGATGAGCTCATGGACAGCAGAAACCGCCTGTTCCAGCTCATCCTCATCGATTGGCTTTGTGAGGTAGAAATCGACACCGTAACGCATGGCGGTCTGAGCAAGTTTGAAATCCGTAACACCGCTCAAAATAATAAACTTTCCGGTATAGCCGGACTCCACAGCTGCCTGTACAACTTCAATCCCTGTCATTTTAGGCATCCGGATATCCAGAAGGACAAGATCCGGATTCAGACTTTTGATTTTTTCAAAAGCGTCCTGCCCGTCGCACGCTGTCTGACAGATGGTAAAGCCGAGCCTGTTCCAGTCAATAATGTATTTTAAGCCTTCCAGTACAATTTTCTCGTCATCCGCGATCAATACATTCATGGTTCATCCTCCGTCAAATTTAATAGTGGAATTGTCAATGTAATCAGAGTACCAAATCCCGGGCGGCTGTGCAAGGAAAGTCCGTAAGATTTTCCATAAAAAAGATGCACCCGGTTATTGATATTATAAAGTCCGACTCCGTGATCGGATTCCGGCTGCGGGATATCCAGATGATCAATGACATCCTTAAGTTTTTCAGGTGACATTCCGATCCCGTTATCAAATACATCTGCGATCAGAAGATCATCTTTGGATCTGAAAATCTTCAGGATCACATGTCCTTCCTTTCCGGTGTCCTCTAGACCGTGGGAGACTGCGTTTTCAATGATCGGCTGGATCAAAAGCGGGAGGATCTGATACTGCGTAAGATCCAGGTGGCTGTCGATCCGGATCGTATAATTCAGCCGTTCTCCAAACCGCATTTTCTGAATGGCAAGGTAAGTTTTTATATAGTCAATTTCTTTGTCAAGCGTGGTAGCGGTCGTCTTCGTATTGTTGAGGACATATCGCATGGATTTGCCAAGCAGCTTGATCGCGGTGGCAACTTCCCGGTTTCCTTCTGCGAATGCTTTCATTCGTATGGTTTCCAGCGTATTGTAGAGAAAATGCGGATTGATCTGATTGGCCAGAAGTTTGAGTTCCATCTGATGCTGTTGGTTCGAGATCATCTGCTGTCGGATCTGTGTCTCATAAATCTGAGCTTCGTTTCGTTTTAATTTTTCGACCGTTGTTTTTAAATCTGAAAAAACAGCTGTCAGTTCATCGTCCCCCTGGATGGAGTTGACAATTTCATAATCATTGTGTGCCACTTTTTTCATCGCAAGGCGCAGGGTCTGGATCCTTGTACTGAAATATCGGGTGTACAAAAGAATCAGCAGTCCTGAGATTGAGAGTGAAAAGATGCCGGCAAGCAGAAAACTCAGTTTTACTTTCTGTATATAAGAAAGTGCATCTCGGGAGGACGCCACAATATGGATGGAGTCCTGGGAGGAGCAGGCGGGCATCGTCTGTACAGAGGCAATGGCATCCTCACCGAGGATGCGCATCTTGCCGGTCTGTGTATAATAAGCAGCATCTGTCTGGATGGGCAGAGGAAATGAATTGCCGGTGTAACTGCGGTCTGTACTGAAAAATACAGGATCTGAGTTGACGGCTGCATAAATGTCATAGTCCTCAGAAAGAATCAGGTTGTGCAGATAATCATTGGACACGCTCATCACAAGAACAGCATAAGAACCCGTCTGTGGAATCGGGATGTGGCAGTAGTAATTCAGTTCCCAGTACTGAACATCGCCTTGTCCGGTGCGCAGACCGGACATCCAGAAATTCCCCTTTGTCGAGGCAGCACGTGTATACCAGTCCATATGTCTCACCTCATCCGTCACAGGATAAAAATAAGAATAAGGGGTATCCTGCTTCAGGACGTTTTCATCTACATAGAGCTTCAGACTGGAAATCGCAGTCATGTTTGCAAGTGCCTGATCAAAACGGTCATACTGATCAAGCGCCCGGGTGGCGGCAGCAGAATCCGGATAATCACAGGCAAGCAGGTTCCAGAGATATCTGTCTGTAGAAATCGATTCACAGATCTCGTTCAGATAAAGGGTCGTGCTGACCAGAACCGAACGGACCTGGGTGGCTTTCGACTGACTGAGATGTTCATAGTTCTGCGTGATCTGCCGATAGGAATACAGATAAATGATTCCGCCGATCATGAGGATTGGAATCAGGATGGTGCAGATAAACAGCGTCATCAGCTGTTTGCCTACATTTTGTCTGGAAAAAAAGTTCTGGTATAATTTCGTCAATCTCATAGTGTTACTCCTGTCAAATCTATAAAGAAACAATATTTACTATTATAAAGCATAATTCTTTCAAAGTGCAAATAATCACGGAAAATTTGGGTATTTTTGTTCCAAAAAGTACGGTATGAATACGGAGATAAATTTCCTATAATGGGGAAAAAGAGGTAATGAATTTTGGAAATACAGGAGGAACGAGAAAATGAAATTTCACAATGGATGTTGGCTGTTTAAAGAAGGATATGAATGTTTTTCCCCTCAGCATGTATATGAAGTAAGAAAGAGTGAACAGGAAGTTGTGCTGTGTGCGCCAACCGGCCGGATCAACCATAAGGGAGATACTCTGGGCGGAATCAACCTGACGGTCAGGATCACGGCGCCGATGCCGGAGGTGATCCGTGTACAGACATTCCATCATATGGGAGTTGTTGACAGAGGACCGAAGTTTGAACTGGAGCTTTCAAATGCAGAGGAATTGGAGGCAGAAGAGACAGAGAATCTGCTGACAGTAAGAAGCGGACATTTAAGTCTTGTGATCGATAAGGAAAACTGGTCTATGCGCTATGAGAGAGACGGAGAGCTTCTGACAAAAAGCGGATGGAGAGACCTTTCCTATTTGAAAACAGACTGGAAAGGGTTTGCTTATGATAAAGGAAGCGAAGATGCTTATATGCGTCAGCAGCTTGGGCTCTCTGTAGATGAACTGGTCTATGGACTGGGAGAGCGTTTTACTCCATTTGTGAAGAACGGACAGAGCGTGGAGATCTGGAATGAAGACGGCGGAACAAGCACGGAGCAATCCTATAAAAACATTCCGTTTTATCTGACAAACAGAGGGTACGGAGTGTTTGTCAATCATCCGGAAAAAGTAGAGTTTGAAGTGGCGACAGAGCAGGTAACAAAAGTCGGATTCAGTGTCAAAGGGGAAAGTCTGGATTATTTTGTCATCAACGGTCCGAAGATGAAAGATGTTCTCAAACGCTACACAGATCTGACAGGAAAACCATCTCTTCCGGCACAGTGGACCTTTGGATTGTGGCTGTCTACATCCTTTACAACAGATTATGATGAAAAAACAGTCATGAGCTTTATTGACGGGATGTTTGAGAGGGGGATCCCTCTGAGTGTGTTCCATTTTGACTGCTGCTGGATGCGGGAATTCCACTGGACAGACTTTATCTGGGACGAGAGAGTGTTCCCGGATCCGGAAGGCATGCTTCGGCGGATCAAAGAGAAAGGGGTGAAGATCTGTGTATGGATTAACTCCTATATCGGTCAGGAATCAGCACTGTTTGAGGAGGGAATGCAAAAAGGATATTTCCTGAAGCGTGCAAATGGAGATGTATGGCAGTGGGATATGTGGCAGCCGGGGCTTGCCATTGTGGATTTCACAAATCCGGAGGCAACAAAGTGGTATCAGAGTAAATTAAAAATGCTGCTGGATATGGGAGTCGACTGCTTCAAAACCGATTTTGGCGAAAGGATCCCGACAGATGCAGTTTACTATAATGGTGCAGATCCGGTGAAAATGCACAATTACTATACATATCTGTATAACAAAGCGGTCTATGAAGTACTGGAACAGGAGCGGGGAAAAGAAGAAGCAATTCTCTTTGCACGTTCTGCGACAGCAGGCGGTCAGAAATTCCCGGTACACTGGGGCGGAGACTGTTGGTCAGACTATGAATCCATGGAAGAAAGCCTGCGGGGCGGACTTTCTCTGACGAGCAGCGGATTTGGATTCTGGAGTCATGATATCGGAGGATTTGAGAGCCAGTCTACACCGGATGTCTACAAACGCTGGGCAGCATTTGGACTTCTTTCCACACACAGCCGTCTGCATGGGAGCACTTCCTATCGTGTGCCGTGGGTATATGATGAAGAATCTGTGGATGTAGTGAGATTCTTTACCCGTTTAAAACTTCATCTTCTTCCATATTTGTACAGCAGCGCGGTGCATACATCAGAAACAGGAGTTCCGATGATGCGCAGTATGATGCTGGAGTTTGAAGAGGATATGAATTGCAGATATCTGGACAAACAGTATATGTTGGGAGACAGTCTGCTTGTATCACCGGTATTCAACGAGGAGGGAATTGCACAGTACTATCTGCCGCAGGGAAAATGGACCAATCTTTTGACAAAAGAAGTGTCAGAGGGGGGATGCTGGAGAAGAGAGCATCATGATTATCTTTCTGTGCCGCTTTGGGTAAGAGAAAACAGTATGATTGCACAGGGAATTGAAGCAGAGAATGCGTCCTATTCTTTTAAAAACAATCTGGAGCTGCAGGTATTTGAGCTGCAGACAGAGGCAAAAACCGTGGTATACCAGAATGGACGGCCGGTATGCAGTCTGTCTCTGAAGAAAAATGGAGAAAAAATCGAAGGAGTCCTGCAGGGAGAAGGAAACGTGAAAATTCGCTTCGTAAACAGGAAACTTCGGGCAGTACAGGGAGCCGATGTTAAGATCGATGGAAATGATACGGTCATAACAATGAAAGCAGGAGAATTTGTGTGTGAGGTGTAAGATGAGAACAGAAAAAGAACAGGCAATGTGGACAAAAGCAGAAAAACTGACGGCGAAGCTCACACTGGATGAAAAGATCAAAATGGTGCACGGGGCAGAATTGTTTCAGACGAAAGGGGGCGAACGTCTTGGTATCCCTCCTCTGAAAATGTCTGACGGACCGATGGGAGTCCGTCAGGAATTTCATCCGGCAGGATGGAAACCAGTGGGGCATTCCGATGATTATGTGACATATCTGCCGTGCAACAGTGCGCTGGCTGCTACATGGAATCGGGATCTGGCGTTTGAGACCGGATCTGTACTTGGTGAAGAGGCCAGAGGAAGAGGGAAGGATGTCATTCTGGCTCCGGGGATCAATATCAAGAGAAGTCCCCTTTGCGGACGGAATTTTGAATATTTCAGTGAAGATCCATATCTGACAAAAGAGCTGGCAGTTCCGTTTATCCAGGGAGTGCAAACCTGGGATGTGGCAGCCTGCGTCAAGCATTTTGCTGTCAATAACCAGGAGACAGAGCGACTCTGGGTGGATGTGGAGGTAGACGAAAACGCATTGCGACAAATCTATCTTCCGGCTTTTTATGATGCAGTCAGGAAAGGACATTCTTATACGATCATGGGAGCCTACAATCTGCTTAAGGGAGAACACTGCTGTCAAAGTGAGTATCTTCTGAAAAAGATTTTAAGAGAAGAATGGGAGTATGACGGTGTCGTTATTTCAGACTGGGGGGCTGTACATGATACAGATCTGGCGGCAAATTCCCAGCTGGATATTGAAATGTCAGTAACAGATAACTTTGATGAGTATTTTATGGCAGATCCGCTGAAAGAAAAGATCCAAAACGGAGAGATCAAAGAAGAAGTGCTAGATGAGAAGGTGACACGTATTCTTGTGTTGATGATGCGGCTTCACATGATAGGAGAGGAAGAACGAAAAGCCGGCAGCTATAATACGCCAGAACACCGTCAGAAAGCATTGGAGACAGCCAGAGAATCTGTGGTTCTGCTAAAAAATGAAAACCATATTCTGCCATTGGATCCCGCAGCGGGGAAAATACTGGTGATTGGAGAAAATGCGGAATGTACCCATGCAAACGGAGGAGGAAGCGCCGAAATCAAGGCATTGTATGAAATCACCCCGTTAATGGGAATCAAGACGCTGCTTGGAGGCAATGCCGAAGTCCGGTTTGTACAGGGATATGAGCGAAGTGAAAAGAATGATATGACGGATACAAACTGGCAGGAAACCAGTCTGGAAAATGGCGGCGGTTCGACTGCTCAGTTCCGGGAATCAGAGGAAATGTCAGACAGGAGAGCTGCACTTCGAAAAGAGGCTGTGCAGCTGGCAAAAGAGTATGATCATGTAATCTTCGTGGGCGGACTGAATCATGAACATGACAGTGAGGGGAATGACCGGGCAGACATGAAGCTTCCATATGAGCAGGATGTTCTCATAAAAGAACTGCTTTTGGCAAACCCGGAGACAGTCATCGTTATGATGGGTGGAAGTCCGGTGGAAATGGGGACATGGATCAACGATGCATCTGCGGTGGTATGGAACTGGTATGCGGGAATGGAAGGCGGAAGAGCACTGGCAGAAGTGTTGTTTGGCCGAATCAATCCGTCCGGAAAACTGCCGGAGACCTTTTATAAGAAACATACAGACTGTTCTGCACACGCCATCGGAGAATTTCCGGGAGGAAAGTCGGTGCATTATAAAGAAGGTGTGTTTGTAGGATATCGCTATAATGATACCTTTGAGATAGAACCGCAGTTTTGTTTTGGACACGGTCTTTCCTATACAACATTTGCGTATTCGGATGCAAAGGTACAACAAAAAGACGGGAAGATTGAAATTTCCTGTAAAGTAAAAAATACGGGAACTGTTTTTGGAAAAGAGACTGTTCAGGTGTATCTGGCGCCGAAGGACCGAAGAAAAAATCAGCCTCTTCAGGAACTGAAAGGATTTGAAAAAGTGACGTTGGAAGCAGGAGAACAGACGGAAGTTGTGATTTTGGCAACAGGAAGTGTAAATGAGTATGAAATCCGGATTGGAAGTTCTTCCAGAGATATCCGGCTGACAATGTAGAAAGAAGGTGTGCGCATGGAATATCAAAATCCGATTCTGCCGGGATTTCATCCGGATCCGTCAGTGTGCCGGGTGGGCGGAGATTTTTATCTTGTCAACTCCAGTTTTGAATTTTTCCCGGGAGTTCCGTTGTATCACAGCCGGAATCTGGCAGACTGGGAACTGTTGGGATATTGTCTGAATACGGAAGAACAGCTGAATCTGAAAGAGGCACATGCTTCCGGGGGAATTTATGCACCGACGATCCGGTGGCATGAAGGCGTCTTTTTTATGACAACAACCAATGTATCTGATCGAGGAAATTTTATTGTTCATACCCGGAATCTTTCTGAGGGTTGGTCAGAGCCATGTTGGGTAGAGCAGGGAGGGATTGATCCGTCGTTGTTTTTTGATGACGATGGGACGGTATATTTTTTATCCACGGGGAACAGGCAGGATGGTACATGCATGATCCAGATGTGTGAGGTGGATCCATTTTCCGGAAAACAGCTGACACCAAGCATAGAAATCAGCCTTGGCTGCGGCGGGAAATTTCCGGAGGGACCGCATATTTATAAAAGAGATGGATATTATTATCTGATGCTGGCAGAAGGCGGAACAGAGTACGGGCATATGGAGACGATTCAGCGAGCCACAACTCCATATGGTCCATATGAACCATGTCCTCACAATCCCATCCTCACACATCGGGATGACAGCAGAGGAGAAATTTTCTGTACGGGACATGGAGATCTGGTGGAAGATCAGAACGGAAACTGGTGGATGGTCTGCCTTGGAACCCGCTGCCTGCATGGGGCGTATGCACCATTGATGCAGCACCATCTTGGAAGAGAGACCTTTCTGGCTCCTGTGATGTGGGATAAAGATGGCTGGCCAAAAGTGGGGGAAAATGGCAAAATTTCTCCGGTGATGGATGGACCGCTTCCGGCTCCGGGGCAGTCTGGAAAACAGGATGAATTTGTGGATTGCTTTGAAGAAAAAAACTTTGATCTTTGCTATAATTTTCTCAGAAATCCACAGATGGAGCAGTATGTAAGAGATTCTCAGCATGGTGAGCTGCTCTTAAAAGGAAATGGCATATCCTTAAATGACGGGAAAAATCCGACCTGGCTTGGAATCCGGCAGCGCGAATTTAACATGTGCGCAGAGACCATCCTGTCCTTAAAACAGAAAACGGGAAAGGCACTGGCAGGTCTGACTGCGTTTTATAATGAAAACTACCATTATGAAATTTATCTGACAAGAGAACAGGAAGGCTGTTTTGTCTGTCTGGCAAAACATGTACATGATATTTTTGTGGTAACAGAGAAAAGAAAAATAGAATCTGACCAGAAGATACATTTATGGATTGAGTCGGATGAACAGCAGTATCGTTTTTATTATGGTCTGGAGCAACAAGAACGAAAGCTGCTTGGAACAGCACTGCCATCCGGTCTGGCATCAGAAGGGACTTGTACCATGACATTTACGGGAACTTATATCGCCATGTTTGCAGAGTGCGGGGAAGCAGCGTTTCAGTATTTTAAATGTAAATTTCAGAGAGGATAGAAAATGAGGAAAGAATCAAAACAGGTTCTTTCCTCATTTTTTGTGAAGTTCAGATTTGATCTAATTTCCCAGTTCATTCTGAATCCGTTGTTTGGTATCCAGGATTAGATGGGTAAACTGTTCCATCCGTGCGTCATCCATCCGGTCTTTCGGTGCAGATACGCTGATGGCATACGAGGGTTTTCTGTGAAGGCCTTTCAATGAGACGGCGATACAGCGCACACCCAGTTCATTTTCTTCGTTATCCATGGCATAGCCGTTTTTGCGGACATCTGCGATCAGATTTTGAAATTTGACGAAATCGACAACGGTGTAATCGGTGAGCTTTCGAATTTCGCTGTGATCCCAGATTTCTTTTACTTTTTCATCTTTCATATCTGCCAGCAGCGCTTTTCCAACTCCGGAGCAGTACAAAGGAATTGATTTTCCGACCATAGAGATTAACCGCACGGAATTGTGGGAAGCCTCTACTTTATCAATATATACTGCATTCAGACCATCCAGCTGGACCAGGTGGACCGTTTCATTGGTCTGTTCTGCAAGTTCTTTAATGTAAGGGCGGATCAGATCGATGATATTATTCTGGGCCAGAATCTGGTTGGCGATTCCACAGAATTTAAATGTCAGACTGTATTTCAGTGTCTCCGCATCCTGCTTTGCATATTCCATACAGATCAGGGAGTTTAAGATACGGTGGACGGTACTTTTATTGAGATTTAATTCCTTGCTCAGTTCCAGAAGTCCGATCGGACCGGTACGGGCAAGGCATTCTATGGTATGGAAAATACGTTCCGATACCTGTATTGGGTTTTTTTCTTCCATAAGATCACTCCTGTAAAGTCCGGTGCTCAAAAGAGCGCCGAGTATCATTCAGTGGTTATTGTAGCACAGTTTGGGAAGAAGAGTAAATAAAAAAATAGTAAAGTAAAAAAATGCAAAGAATGGCTTGACAATCCATAGAAAGTGAGTATAATCAAAATTAAAGAGTTCATATTACGAAACATAGTTCCATAATGTGAAACAAACAACGTGATTCAGTGATAAGGAGAATGACCATGAACGAAGTATTAGAAAAGATTCAGAAAATCGGGATTGTTCCGGTTGTTGTATTAAATGATGCGAAAGACGCAGCACCTTTGGCAAAGGCACTCTGTGACGGCGGACTTCCATGTGCAGAAGTGACATTCCGTACAGAAGCAGCAGAAGAGTCTATCCGCATTATGGCAGAGCAGTTCCCACAGATGCTGGTAGGGGCAGGTACTGTTCTGACAACAGAGCAGGTAGACCGTGCAGTTGCAGCAGGAGCAAAATTCATCGTAAGTCCAGGATTAAATCCAAAGGTTGTAAAATACTGTATTGAAAAAGGAGTTCCGGTGACACCGGGAACAGCAAATCCAAGTGATGTAGAGCAGGCAATCGAGCTTGGATTGGAAGTTGTGAAATTCTTCCCGGCAGAAGCAGCCGGCGGACTGAATATGATCAAGTCCATGGCAGCACCTTACACAAATATGAAATTTATGCCGACAGGCGGAATCAATGCAAAGAACATCAACAGCTACCTTGCATTCCCTAAGATCCTGGCATGTGGCGGAAGCTGGATGGTAAAAGGAGATCTTGTTGCAGCAGGAGAATTTGATAAGATTACAGAGCTGACAAAAGAAGCAGTGATGACAATGCTTGGATTTGAACTGAAACACATCGGAATCAACTGTGAAAATGAAGAAGAGGCTGAGAAAACAGCAGGAACATTCGCTTCTTTATTCGGATTTGAGAAGAAGAGCGGAAACAGTTCTGTATTTGCAGGAAGTGCTGTAGAAGCAATGAAGAGCCCATACCTTGGAGCAAAAGGACACATTGCAGTAGGAACAAACAGCGTAGATCGTGCAGTAAATTATCTGGAGTCTCAGGGCGTAGAGTTCAATATGGACAGTGCAAAATACAAAGACGGAAAACTTACAGCAATTTACTTAAAAGAAGAAGTTGCCGGATTTGCAGTACATCTTGTACAGAAATAAAAAATTATTAAAGGAGAATAATAATGAGTAAAAAAGTAGTTACATTTGGAGAAATTATGTTAAGACTTGCACCAGAAGGATATTATCGTTTTGTGCAGGCAGATACATTTGGAGCAACATACGGCGGTGGAGAAGCAAACGTAGCAGTTTCTCTGGCAAATTATGGATTTGATGCTTCTTTCGTAACAAAACTTCCGACACATGAGATCGGACAGGCAGCAGTAAATTCTTTGAGAAAATACGGTGTGGATACATCCAAGATCGCACGTGGAGGAGACAGAGTAGGTATCTACTTCCTGGAGAAAGGTGCTTCTCAGAGACCATCTAAAGTAATTTATGACCGTGCAGGTTCTTCTATCTATACAGCATCCAAAGAAGATTTCAACTGGAAAGAAATCTTTGAAGGAGCAGAATGGTTCCACTTTACAGGAATCACACCAGCACTCAATGACAATGTAGCAGAAATCTGTCTGGAAGCTTGTAAAGCAGCCAAAGAGATGAATGTGAAGATTTCCTGTGACTTAAACTACAGAAATAAACTGTGGAGCAAAGCAAAAGCAGGAGAAGTAATGGGTGAACTTTGCAAATATGTGGATGTATGTATTGCAAACGAAGAAGATGCAGCAGATGTATTCGGTATTCATGCAGCAAACACAGATGTAACTGCAGGAGAAGTAAATCACGAAGGATATAAAGATGTAGCAAAACAGCTTGCTGACCGTTTCGGATTTGAGAAAGTTGCAATTACACTTCGTGAATCTATTTCAGCAAATGACAATAACTGGTCTGCTATGTTATATGACGGAACAGACTATTTCTTCAGTAAAAAATATAAGATGCATATCGTAGACCGTGTAGGTGGCGGAGATAGCTTCGGCGGCGGATTGATCGCTGCAACACTGAGCGGATATGATTCACAGGCTACCATTGAATTTGCAGTAGCAGCATCCTGCCTGAAACACTCCATCGAAGGTGACTTCAACATGGTTTCTATGGATGAAGTTGCCAAACTGGCAGGAGGAGATGCTTCCGGACGTGTACAGCGCTAAGCACTTTTGGAAGAATATAAATAAATAAGCCATAATCGACTATTTTGTTGCCAATATACGCCGGGACAGATTTTTCTGTCCCGGTTTTTCAGTTTTCCTTACAGAAGAGATTGACAATATTCTTTTTGTATAGTACTATTATCTCACAAAACCGAAACGTTTCGGTTAAAGAAAAGGAGGAAAGAGATATGCCATTAGTAACGTCGGAAAAAATGCTTTCAGACGCACAAAAAGGTGGGTATGCAGTGGGAGCATTCAATGTAGAAAATATGGAGATGGCAAAAGCTGTGATCGCGGCGGCAGAAGAGATGCGCTCGCCGGTTATGCTGCAGACTACTCCATCTACGGTCAAGTATGGATCTTTGGAAACATTTGCAGCAATTGTAAAAGCAGAGGCTTCTAAGACCGATATTCCGGTCTGTCTTCATCTGGATCACGGCAACAGCTTTGAGCTGGCTGTACAGGCGATGAAAGCCGGATATACTTCTGTGATGATCGATGGATCCCATGAAACATTTGAAGAAAATGTGGCACTGACAAAAAAAGTGGTTGAGGTAGCCAATGCCTATGGAGTTCCGGTGGAAGCGGAGCTTGGAAAAGTAGGCGGGAAAGAAGATGATCTGGAGGCAGAAGCGGATCATAATACAGATCCTGAAGAGGCAAAAGAATTTGTGGAAAGAACGGGTGTTTCTTCTCTGGCGATCGCGATCGGTACAGCTCATGGATTTTATGCGGGAACTCCAGTGTTGGATAAAGAAAGGGTTTCAGATTGTAAAAAGGTTGTTTCTGTACCACTGGTACTTCACGGTGCAAGTGGACTCAGCGAAGAAGATGTGGTAGAATGTGTACAGCGCGGGATGTGTAAAGTGAATTTTGCGACAGAATTGCGTGTAGCATACACAGATGCTGAAAAACAGTTGCTGAAAGAGAATCCGGAGACCTTTGATCCGAAAAAACTGGGAATTGCAGCAATGAAAGCCGTAAAAGAACAGACCATACTGCGAATGAAGATGTGTGGATGTACAGGAAAGGTACAGTAGTTCCACATAGATGTAGTAAGGAAGGCGGAAAGCATCAATGGGAGCGACGATGAAAGACATCGCGAGAGTGACAGGACTGGGACTGGCAACGATTTCTTCTTATTTAAATGGGGGAAATGTCCGGGAGAAAAACCGGATCAAAATTGAGGCGGCAATTGACGAATTGGATTTCGAGGTAAACGAGGTAGCGAGAGGTTTAAAGACAAACCGGACAAAGACGATTGGGATCATCATTCCGGAGCTGAACAACATTTTCTGTGCAGAGATTATTACAGAAGTGGAAGATGTGCTTCGAAATCATGGATATGCAACGATGATCTGTGACTGTAGAACAGATGCGGCACGGGAAGCGGAAGCGGTAGAGTTTTTGTTTCGACGCAGGGTGGACGGACTGATCTTGATGCCGTCCGGCAAATCAGGAAAGCATCTGGAGAGATTTTTACATGTGGGAAAACCAGTTGTGCTGATCGATCGTAATCTGGAAGATGTTCCATGTGACAGTGTACTTGTGGACAACCGGGGAGCTGCGCAGGCGGCAGTAGAGAGACTTTTTCTGGCAGGTCATCGAAAGATCGGAATGATTGCAGGACCGGAGCATGTATTTACAGCAAGAGAGCGATATCTTGGATATGAAGAGGCGTTCAAAAAGGCAGGAATCGAAGTACAGGATTCATTGGTTGTGCATGGAGATTATACGATCGCAGGCGGTGCCAGGGCGATGAAGGAGCTTGCAAAACAGAATCCGCAGATGACAGCAGTTTTTGTATCAAATTATGAGATGACGGTTGGAGCCATGATCGAAAGCAATGAGATTGGAATCCGGATTCCGGAAGATCTGTCAGTGATAGGATTTGATAATATCGAGTTTGCGAAAGCCAGCAATCCAAAGCTAAGTATTGTGACACAGCCGACAAAAGAAATCGGCAGAAATGTAGCAGAACTGATATTGGACAGACTGGACAATCCAACCCGGGAGATGCCTCCGAAAGAAATGAAGTTAAAGACCAGTTTTGTAGAAGGAAAATCCGTACACATTTTGTCTGTATGACAAGGTGTACGATTTCTTTATCCCGAAAACCGAAACGTTTCGGAATGTTTTGGAGGAGAACATGAAGACGTATTTAATAGGAATTGATATTGGAACAAGCGGATGTAAAATCGCTGTATTTAATAAAGCAGGAGAAGTCCTGGCCGCGCAGAGCGGAACGTATCCGGTGTATTATCCAAAGCCCGGATGGGCAGAGCAAAATCCGGAGGACTGGTGGAATACAATCTGCCAGGTACTTCCGGAAATGTTACAAAAAGCTGAGATTTCACCGGATGAGATTGCGGGAATCGGAATTGACGGGCAGAGCTGGTCAGCCATCGCAGTGGATGAAAACGGAAACGTTCTGACAAATACACCGATCTGGATGGACACAAGAGCGCAGGACATCTGTGATGAATTGAATGAGAGAATCGGAAAAGATCGGATTTTCAAGCTGTGTGGAAACTCCCTGCAGCCATCGTATACAACGCCTAAGATTGTCTGGTATCAGAGAAATCTTCCGGAAGTATATGCAAAAACAGCAAAGATCTTACAGTCAAACAGCTATATTGCATTTAAGCTGACTGGAAAAATGACACAGGATGTTTCTCAGGGCTATGGTTTGCATTGCTTTAATATGCAGGAAATGACTTGGGATTTTGCAATGTGTGAGGAGCTCGGATTTTCAAAGGATCTGCTTCCTGAAATCTATCCATGCCATGCTGTGATCGGAACCGTGACAGAAGAAGCGGCCAAAGAAAGTGGACTTTGCGTGGGAATCCCGGTTGTGGCAGGCGGTCTGGATGCAGCCTGCGCAGCACTGGGAGTCGGTGTACTTCACGATGGAGAGACACAGGAGCAAGGCGGGCAGGCAGGGGGGATGAGTATCTGCATGGATCATTATTGTGCAGACGAGAGGCTGATCCTCGGAGCCCATGTTGTGCCGGGACACTGGCTGCTTCAGGGGGGAACTACAGGAGGCGGCGGTGTCATGCGCTGGCTGGAAAAGGAATTTGGAGACTGGGAACGAGAGGAAGGAAAGCGAAGGGGCGTCAGCTCTCTGGATCTGATGAACGAAGAGGCAAAAGTAATTCCGGCGGGTAGTGACGGAGTTGTATTTCTTCCGTATATGTCCGGAGAACGTTCTCCGATCTGGGATCCGGATGCGAAAGGTGTTTACTACGGATTGGATTTCAGCAAGAAAAAAGGGCATCTGATCCGGGCTGCGATGGAAGGAACTGCCTATGCACTGAAGCACAATCTGGAAGCGGCAGAAGAAGCAGGAGCAAAAGTGGAAGTGTTAAAAGCAATGGGAGGAGCAGCAAATTCACACCTCTGGACACAGATCAAATCCGATGTGACCGGAAAAACCATGGAAGTCCCCTCATCAGATACTGCAACCACACTGGGAGCGGCACTTCTTGCAGGAGTCGGAGTAGGAATGTATGAAAGCTTTGAAGAAGCGGTGGAGAAGACCGTCAATAAAGGAAGAGTCCATACGCCGAATGTGGAGCATAAGGAAATCCACGAAAAGAATTATGAGACATACAGAGCTCTGTATGAACAATTAAAAAGTCTGATGAAAAAGACAGGAGGAAAGAAACAATGAAAGCAGCAGTAGTTTGTGCAAATGAAGATGTACAGTATCTGGATTATGAAGAGCCGATTCCGGGACCGGGAGAAGTGAAGGTTAAGGTTCGGGCATCCGGAATCTGCGGTTCGGATATTCCGAGAGTGCTTCACAATGGAGTACACTTTTATCCGATCGTACTTGGACATGAATTCTCCGGAGATGTTGTGGAGATCGGAGAAGGTGTCACAAAGGTAAAAGTCGGAGACAGAGTATCCGGTGCACCGTTAAAGCCTTGTATGAAATGTGATGACTGCCAGAATGGAAACTTTTCCCTCTGCAAGCATTATAGCTTTATCGGCTCCAGAGAACAGGGAAGCAATGCAGATTATGTGGTGATTCCGGAACAAAATGCAGTTGTCTATGATTCTTCGATCTCCTATGAGCAGGCCGCTATGTTCGAGCCTTCTACAGTTGCCCTTCACGGATTGTTACAGAACGAGTATCAGGGAGGGCAGTATGTTGCTGTGTTAGGCGGTGGAACGATCGGAATGTTCACCATGCAGTGGGCAAAGATTTTCGGCTCCAGAAAAGTTGTGGTATTTGACATCAGCGAGGAGCGTCTGGAACTGGCAAAACGTCTGGGTGCAGATGCAGTCATCAATACAACGAAAGAAAATTATATGCAGGAAGCAATGGCACTTACCGGGAAAAAGGGATATGGCTATGTGTTCGAGACGGCAGGACAGATCCCGACTATGCATATGGCATTTGAACTTGCGGGCAATAAAGCAAATGTCTGCTTTATCGGAACACCACATGCAGAGCTTACATTCACACCGGCAATGTGGGAGAATATGAACCGGAAAGAGTTCCACCTGACCGGTTCCTGGATGTCTTACAGTGCACCGTTTCCGGGAAAAGAGTGGGAGCTGACCGCACATTATTTTGCAACAGGACAGTTAAAATTCGATCCGGGATTTATCTACAAAAAAGTCCCGATGAGTCAGGCACAGGAGGCATTTCAGATGTTCAAGACGCCGGGACTGGTCAAAGGAAAAGTGTTACTTGTAAACGAATCGTAAATGAGTGGGGAGATAGTTGTAAGATGATACTGACCGTGACATTAAACGCAGCAATCGATAAACGTTACGTTGTAGAAAATTTCCGTCTGGGAGAAGTAAACCGTGTGAAGGAGTGTGCATACACTCCGGGCGGAAAAGGACTCAATGTTTCAAAACCTGCAGCAATCGCAGGAGAAGAAGTAGTTGCCACAGGTTTTGTAGGAGGCCATGCGGGAAATTATATTGAGGAGGCGTTAAAGCCTTTCGGAATTCAAAGTGAGTTTTACCATCTGGAAGCAGAGAGCCGTTCCTGCATCAATATCTGGGATGAGACGAATCGTGTGCAGACAGAATTTCTGGAACCGGGGTTTACGGTAACAGAAGAGCAGTTTCAGGGATTTTTAAAGAAATTCCGCAATCTGGTAAAACAGGCAGATGTGATAGCAATGTCCGGAAGTGTGCCAAAAGGACTGGATGGAAGCGCGTATCAGCGTCTGGTGGAAATCTGCAGAGAGGAAAAACGGAATGTGATTCTGGATACAAGCGGCGCATTGCTTACCATGGGAATTGAAGCAAAACCGACAATGATCAAACCGAATCTGGATGAGATCCGGATGTTGACAGGCATGTCCTATGACAGCCTGGAGGAAATGATCGAGGCAGCAAAGCAGATTCATGAAGGCGGAGTGGAGATCGTAGCAGTTTCGCTTGGCGCAGAGGGATCCTTTGTGGTGTGTGAAGAAGGGATTTATCAGGCGCAGGTTCCGAAAATCGATGCAGTCAATACCGTGGGATGCGGGGATTCCATGATTGCCGGATTTGCAGTCGGAATGAGTCAGAAGATTTCCGTGGAAGGAAGTTTAAGACTTGCAAGCGCGATTTCAGCGGCAGCTGCACTTCGAGAAGAAACCGGATTTTTTGTAAAAGAAGATATGGAACGCATTTTTAAAGAGGTAAAAATAACAAAGTTAAAATAAAGAAAGCGAGGGACAAAACATGGCAGAAATGATTCAGCCGGCAATGGTGCCGAAAGTAAAATTGTATACAGGAGAAGAAATCCCATGTGTGGGAATGGGGACATTTGGTTCTGACCGTTTTACACCGGAGCAGGTGTCAAATGCAGTGGCAGGAGCAATCCGCTGCGGATACCGTATGTTTGACTGTGCGGCATGTTATGGAAATGAAGATCAGATTGGAGAGGTATTCCATGCGGCCTTTGAAGAGGGTGTGGTAGAACGGAAAGATTTATTTATCATGACAAAAGTATGGAATGATATGCATGAGAGAGTAGAGGAATCCTGCAGAAAAAGCATTCAGGACCTGCAGTGTGACTACATTGATTTGTTCTTTATTCACTGGCCATTCCCGAACTACCATGCACCGGGATGTGATGTGGATTCCAGAAATCCGGATTCCAGACCATTCTCTGTGGAAGAATTTATGAATACATACAGACAGTGTGAAGAACTGGTGAGAAAAGGACTGATCCGCCACATTGGAATTTCCAATATGACCATTCCGAAAATGGAGGCAGTACTGCCGCTTATGGAAATTATGCCGTCTGCCTGTGAATCCGAGATGCATGTGTGCTTCCAGCAGAAGGAAATCTTTGATTATCTGACGGAACATAAGATTCAGCCGATCGGATTCATGCCGCTTGGTTCCCCACAGAGACCGGAGAGAGATATGTGTCCGGAAGATGTAGCAGACCTGCAGACTCCTGAGATGCAGGAAATTGCAAAGGCACATGGCTGTCATCCGGCGCTGATCGCTTTAAAATGGGCACATCAGAGAGGACAGATTCCGATTCCGTTCTCTGTTCATGAAGCAGAATATGTAAGTAACCTGAAAGCGATGACAGAGGATCCGCTGACTGAAGAAGAGATGAAGACGATCGAGACACTTGAGAGAAACAACCGTCTTGTGAAAGGTCAGGTATTTTTGTGGGAAGGCGCAAAAGACTGGCACGATCTCTGGGATGAAGAAGGAAAAATTGTAACGTTGTAAAGCTGTAAATAAGTAGAAAGGCATGCTGTATGGTATGTCTTTTTACTTATTTAAGGCAGATTGCTATTTTAAACAGAAAAAAATTCGGTTAAAATAGAAGTACATATGAAAAAGGAGATTAACTATGTACATTTTATATAATAGACTCATCACTGCATTGAATGAGAAAAAACCGGATTCTACAGAATTTTATATTGCCAAAATGATGATCTGGAATTTATGGGAGCTTCCAAGAATGTCGATCAGTGATGTGGCAAAGATGTGTGCTGTTTCAAAGTCAACGATTTCCAAGTTTGTCAGAGACATTGGTTTTGAAGATTATTTAGATTTTAAACTGGAAGCAGTACGGCAGGGGAAGAAGGAAATTTATAATAGCAATGGAAAATGTAATATCACAGATTATATTCGGGGGCATGGCATATGGGAATATGAAAAAATTTTGTCAGAAGATATTAGATCTGTATTGTTTGGAATAGAGGAAGATCAGTTAAAACGTCTGGCGGTGGATTTGCATGAATACAAACACCTGGCAGCGTTTGGAATCAGTTATTCAGAATCTGCGGCGATCAATTTGCAGCATAAAATGCATTATTACCATAAGTTTTTGTATACGACAATGAATGACAGACAGCAGGAAAACTATATCGAATCAGCGGATGAGGAGACATTGATCTTTATTTTTTCGAATTCAGGAAAATACATCACTGAATATCAGAATCGTGAAGGGCGGCCGCCAAAGTATAGTTTTGATAAGACGAAAGCCAAAATCGTGCTGGTTACATCGAATGAACAAATGTTGGTTGATAAAAGAGTAGATGAGTGTGTGTTGTTTCGATATGCAGACTGTGTCCAAAATCATCCAATCCTGTATCAGGTGTTCATAGAACGACTATTATACAGTTATGAAGAGTTATATGGTACTTCAGAAGGTATGAATACAAAATAAAAGAGGTTAAAAACAGAGGGTTTTAAAGTTTCCAAAATTCGAACTTTTAAAAATCTCTGTTTTTTTTATTATAATGATAGTAACAAATAGAGCTTTATTTGAGAAGAAAAAGGAGGAGTCTATGGGAAATATTTATTTCCGGAAAGAGGCGGAAGAATGGAACCAGGCGTTTCCAATTGGGAATGGATTTCTTGGAGCAATGGTGTTCGGAAATGTTGCAAAAGAGCGGATACAGGTGAATGAGGATTCCGTATGGTCAGGCGGATTTTCAAATCGGGTTAATCCTGATGCAGGAAGATATCTTGAAAAAATCAGAGAATGTTTATTTGAAGGAAACGTTCAGGAAGCAGAGAAACTGGCAGAACAAAGTATGTATGCTACAAGTCCTAATATGCGGGTGTACCAGCCGTTAGGAGATATCTGGATTCGTTTTATGGATCAGGAAGCAGAGCGAAAACTGGCTCGGGATGAAAGTGGACTGCCATATTTAAAGGAATCTGCAGCAGAAGTGGAAGCATATCAGAGAATATTGAATTTAGAACAGGCAGTTGGAAAGATTGAATACTGTGTGGGAAGAACAAAATGGAATCGTGAATTTTTTGCCTCAAATCCGGCAAAAGTGGCTATGTACAGTATTTGTGCAGAAAGTGGAGAGGACATTAACCTTGAGATATCTGCAACCAGAAAAGACAATCGATCAGGTCGCGGAGTATCCTTCTGTGATCGGATTCTGGCAGAGGAAAATCAGTACATCTGGCTGGAAGGATCATCCGGAGGAAGGGAAGGAATTGGATTTGCCATGGGAGTTCGAGTTTGTTCCTGTGGGGGAAGGCAATATCAGATGGGAAGCCGTATTATTGTAGAAAAGGCAAGAAAAGTTCTGATCTGTTTTACGGGAAGAACGACATTTCGATCTGCAGAACCGAAACAATGGTGCAGAGAGCATCTGGCTTCATTATCTCTGGACACGTATGCAGAGAGAAAAAGAGAGCATATTCAGGATTATCAAACATACTTTAATGCCAGTCGTCTCACTTTCAGACAGGAAATGAATCTGGATAATCTCACAACACCAGAAAGATTAAAAAGAATCCGGGAAGGACATCATGATATCGGGCTGGTGAATCTGTATTATGATTTTGCAAGATATCTATTGATCAGTTCCAGCAGAGAGGGTAGCCTTCCGGCAAATTTGCAGGGAATCTGGAATGAAGAATTTGAACCCATGTGGGGAAGCAAATATACTATAAACATCAATATTCAGATGAATTACTGGATGGCGGAAAAAACAGGATTGCAGGCATTACACCTTCCGCTTCTGGAGCATTTGAAGCGTATGCATCCAAGGGGAAAAGAGGTGGCGGCATCCATGTATCATGTAGAGGGATTTTGCTGTCATCACAATACTGACATATGGGGGGATTGTGCACCACAGGATTATCATACCAGCTCTACGATATGGCCGATGGGCGGAGCCTGGCTGTGTCTGCATATATATGAACATTATCAGTATACAAAAGATAAGGGATTTTTGGAGGAATATTTTCCGATTTTAAAAGACAGTGTACAGTTTTTTATGAATTATATGGTTCAGAATTCAGATGGAAAGTGGGTGACAGGACCATCTAGTTCTCCGGAAAATATTTACATCACGGCTAAGAATCAGTATGGATGTCTTTGTATGGGACCAACCATGGATATTGAAATTGTAAGAGAATTATTCAGTAATTATCTGAAAACGGTAGAGATTTTGGAAAAAGAGGAACCATTAACAGGGCTGGTAAAAGACCGGATAGAAAATCTGCCGAAATTAAAAGTTGGAAAATATGGTCAGATTCAGGAGTGGGATCAGGATTACGAAGAATTGGAAGTGGGACACCGTCATATTTCACAGTTGTTTGCTTTGTATCCTGCACAGCAGATCCGGAAAGACCAGACTCCGAAGCTGGCACAAGCAGCAGAAAAAACATTGGATCGACGTCTGGAAAATGGCGGAGGTCATACAGGATGGAGTAAAGCGTGGATTATCCTGTTTTTTGCAAGACTGTGGAAGAAGGAAAAAGCATATCAAAATCTTCAAGAATTATTGGCAGAGGCAACTTTAGACAATCTTTTGGATAACCATCCACCGTTTCAGATTGATGGAAATTTTGGAGGAGCCTGTGGGATATTGGAAATGATCGTACAGGACTACCAGGATGTTGTTTATCTTTTACCTGCTTTGCCGCAGGAGATGCCGGATGGAAATGTTAGTGGAATCCGAACAAAAAGTGGCTTTATTCTAAACATGGAGTGGAGCGGATGCCGTGTAAAAAGCGTAGAAGTAGAATCTGTTCATGGAACGCAGATTACAATTGTAAATGAAACATTAGAATCAAGAAAAATCAGATGTGAAAAAGGCGAAAAGAAAGTGATTGTATTCGAATGAAAAGAGAGGGATCGAGATGAAATATGAAAAAATGGTCAGAGAGATTGTAGAGGCAATCGGTGGGAAAGAAAATATTCTCAATGTATATCATTGTGCAACAAGGCTTCGGTTTCAGTTGAAGCAGGAGGACACAATTCAAGACGAAACAGTAAAAAACATAGAAGGTGTGCTTTCCGTCGTAAAAGGCGGGGGTCAGTATCAGATTGTGATTGGACGTCATGTGGGTGATGTATATCAGGAATTACTATCTGTGTATGATATGCAGAAAGAAGAAAGCGGATTAAAAGATGCAAAAGAATTTAAAGAGGAAATGAAAGATAAGAAAATCTCAAGCCGGTTTATCGATACGATTTCAGGAGTCTTTACTCCGATTTTAAATCTGTTGATCGCAACTGGAATTATTAAATGTTTCCTGGCACTTATGACTGCGACCGGTTTGATGGATGCAACGGCAGGAACCTATCAGATCCTTTCCATTGCAGGGGATTGCTTTTTCTACTTTATGCCCGTCTTTTTAGGATATACGGCAATGAAAAAATTCGGTGGGACTCCGTTTGTTGGAATGGCTATCGGTGCAGCTCTTGTGTACCCGTCTATTGCGGTCATTATGGGAGGTGAGCCACTGTATACCCTTTTTGCAGGAACGATTTTTGAGTCACCGGTATATGTTACATTTTTGGGGATTCCAGTGATTCTGATGAATTATGCAAGCTCTGTGATTCCGGTTGTATTAGTCTGCTTTTTTGCGGCAAAGCTGGAACGATTTTTGGATCGTTGTATTCCACAGTTGGTGAAGGCATTTGTCGTACCAATGCTTACAATTTTGGGCGGTGTTGTTCTGGGACTTCTGGTATTGGGACCGATTGCAACATTCGCAAGTAATTTGTTGGGAGCTCTGATGGGATTTCTCTTTGAAATTAACTCTACAATCTGTGGATTTCTTTATGGAGCATTGATTCAGGTATGTGTGATGTTTGGGGTGCACTGGGGATTTGTTGCACTGAACGTCAATAATATGGCAACTCTCGGATATGACGCGATTACGATCGCAGGACTTGCTTCTGCGTTTGCACAGGCAGGGGTGGTTCTGATGATCATGCTCAAAACAAAAAATAAAAAATTAAAAGGAGTATGTGGCCCTGCGATTATTTCGGCAATGTTTGGAATTACAGAGCCTGCAATTTATGGGGTAACTTTGCAGTTTAAGCGTCCGTTTATCCTTGCTTGTCTGGCTTCCGGTATTGGGGGTGCGATTATCGGATTTGGAGGAGTAAAACAGTACTCAGCAGGAACCAATGGAATTTTTGGATGGTTACAAGTCATCAACCCACAGACAGGATTTGATTCCACAGTAGTTGCAGCAATTATTGCATGTATAGCAAGTTTTGTATCAGCAGTAGTACTTATGAAAATATTTGATAAAAAACTGGGAATCGATCATATTTAGCGTTTCTTTCAGGCATGGAAAGAGTCGGTGCAGATATATCTGGCATCGACTTTTTCTATGTATAAAAGAAAATCTCCGCCGAAATTTCTACTTTCACAATACAGTGCTTTGTTGTATACTAGGCGTAGGAATTTCTGTGTTTTTGACAGGAGTCATAGGTGGGAGGATACAAAAGTGTATAAAGTGTTATTGGTCGATGATGAAATCCTCGTCCGTGAAGCAATCAGCGCGAAGATAGAATGGGGACATCTTGGGTTTGAACTGGTAGGTGATTGCGAAAATGGAAAAGCAGCGATTGAATTTTTAAAGGAAAATCCTGTGGATGTGGTGTTGACGGATATTTGTATGCCATATCTGGACGGAATGGGGCTTAGTAAATATATTTATGAAAATATGCCGCAGACAAGAATCATTATTTTCAGCGGTTACAGTGATTTTGAATATGCAAAGCAGGCAATTCAGTATAAAGTCGCAGAGTACTTGCTGAAGCCTGTGACGGCAAAGGAGCTGACAGAGGTACTGACCAGGATCAGGGAAAAACTGGACAGTGAGAGAACGGAGGAGGAGCGGATCGATGCGCTTCAAAAAGCATATCGGACCTATACAAAGAATGAGGCATTGATTATTTCCAAAACCTTGTCCAGGCTGCTGCAGGGAACGCAGGCGATTGAGACGAGTATGGAAGAATTAAAAGAATTCGGAATTGAACTGGGAGGTGCGTTTTACCGTGTTGTGACGACAGATATCGATGTATATTCCAGTTTGTATGATACAAATGATGAACTGAAAAAAGAGAGTGCACTCATGTCGTTTGTGGTGGAAAATATCAGCAATGAGATCGTCAGTGATCACAATGCCGGAATTGCATATCGGGATTCGGACAGCAGAGTCTGTATGCTGTTATGGAGCGATAACCCAAAAGAATTTTCGCAGGAGATTCAAGTGATCTGCAGAGAGATTCAAAAGACAGTGAAAGAGGCCATGCAGTTGAGCGTTTCTATCGGAATCGGATTCTGTGTGGAAAAGCTGGAAGAACTGCCGAAATCCTATGAGTCTGCAGTGGCGACCTTAAAATACCGGTATACAAAAGGAAGCGGACAGGTATATGACTGTGAATCTCCGATGAGCTGCGGAAATCTTCTGGAGCTGGAACAGGACTTTAAAGATATTGAGGAGGCAGCGAAGAACCAGCAGAGTGAAGAGCTTATGGATATTCTGGATCATGTGGAAAAATGGATCAGTCATGGATATGTGACAAGAAACCAGGCTGTATCATGGCTCCGGCAGATCATGATGATCATTTACGGCGTGGTGCGCAGAGCCAATGAAGATTTTCAGATGGATGAGCGTGATATCGGAGATGTGATGGAGTCCAGAAGCTTTACCAATGCCATGGAAAAGGTGAGAGCGTATGTTAAGCGTGCCATGGAAGCAATGGAGATGGCAGGGCAGTCCAGCGGAGAGCGCTGGGCAAGACTTGCACTTGAATATCTTAAGAAAAATTACGGCAATCCGTCTTTGAGCTTGAATGATGTATGCGAACATCTGAACATTAGCACAAGCCGTTTCAGCAGTGTATTCAAAGAAGCGACGGGAAAGACATTTACAGAAGCTTTAAATGGAATCAGGATGGATCGGGCAAAGCAGCTGTTACGTGAGACCAGCCTGAAAAATTATGAGATCGCAGAAAAAGTAGGATTTAGTGATCCGCACTATTTCAGCATTGCATTTAAAAAGAGCACGGGACTGACTCCAAAAGAGTATTCCAGGGAGAAGTAAGTGATGAAAAAGCGTGAGATGACGATATTTGGAAGATTTAAGAGTATACGGGACGCGATGATGCTCTCTTTTTCTGTGTTGGTGGTAGTTGCGGTTCTGATCTTTCTTCTGATTGCTATGAATTTCACAAAAAAAACAATATACGAGAATTCCAGAACTTCGACTTCTCAGCTGATCAGTCAGGTGAATTATGATATAGATTCCTATATAGACTATATGGAAAATATTTCCTGGGTGGCGGCAAGTGGAAGTGATCTGTCGCGTTATTTATTTAATCAGGAGCAGACGCCTGAGGAAAAGGAGGCTGCGAAAGAGCGGATCCTGACGCAGTTTACTACGATTCTGGAAAGCCGTTCTGATATTTACAATGTTGCGGCTGTTGCAGATAACGGAGAAGCTTTGATCAATTCAGGAGCGGATCGTCTCAATAAGTATGTGGATGTCCGGCAGCAGAGCTGGTATCAGGCGGCGATCCATTCACCGACCGGGATCGCGGTGTCATCTTCTCATGTGCAGAATGCGATCGCAGGCAGCTATCACTGGGTGATCACCTTAAGCCGTGCGATTGTGAATGAGCAGACAGGAGAACGCGAGGGGGTATTTTTTGTCGACTTAAATTACAGTGCGATCAGCAGTCTTTGCAGCAATACATCCATTGGAAGCAAGGGATATATTTTTATTCTGGATGAAAAAGGCAGTATGATCTACCATCCGCAGCAGCAGCTGATCTATGGTGGATTAAAAGAAGAACGGATCGAGGATATCCTGGCTTCAAAAGGGGATTTTCTGGAGACAGAGGAAGGTGAAGACAGTAAGCTTTATACGATGTCAAAATCTGAGAAGACGGGATGGACAGTGGTAGGGGCATCTTATGTGACGGAATTGATGAAAAACAATCGGCAGGCACAGATGTTGTATCTTCTGGCAGCAGCAGGGATTCTGATCGGTGTCATTCTGATTTCCAGCTTCATTTCCAGCGAGATCACCAAACCATTGAGACGCTTAAGAGATTCGATGAGTCTGGTGGAAAAGGGGGATTTTGAACAGGCCAGTGTGGAAATCACGGCAGAAAATGAGATTGGAAGTCTTAGCAAATCGTTCAATGCCATGACGCAAAAGATCCATGCATTGATGGAACAGAACATCTATGAGCAGAAGCAGAAACGAAAGAGCGAGATGAAAGCCCTGCAGGCGCAGATTAATCCACACTTTCTTTATAATACACTGGATTCTATCATCTGGATGTCAGAGGCAGGAGAAAATGATCAGGTCGTATTGATGACATCTGCTCTGGCAAAGCTGCTCAGACAGAGTATCAGCAACGACAGAGAGCAGATCACGGTGGCAGAAGAAATCGATTATGTGCGAAGCTATCTGACGATCCAGAAGATGCGTTATAAAGATAAGCTGGAGTATACGATTGACGTGGAAGAGCGGATCCTGGATGTTCGGATCATTAAGTTTGTACTTCAGCCATTGGTGGAAAACGCAATCTATCATGGTCTGAAATATAAAGAGACCAAAGGAAATCTGGATATTCGCGGTTACAGAAGAGGCAATCGTGTCTGTCTGGTCGTTGCAGATGACGGGGCCGGAATGGAAGAGTCGGAATTGGAACATATTCTGGAGAAAAAAGAGAAAAAGACCAAGTCAAATGGGGTAGGGGTATATAATGTGCAGAAACGGCTGCAGCTCTATTACGGGCCGGAATATGGGATTTCTTATATCAGCAGAAAAGGTGAGGGAACGGTTGCGACCGTGACGATCCCTCTGGATGGAGGAAAAAGCAATGAAGAGACGGGCAGGTAAAAGACTGATTGGGGTAATGACGGCCGGATTTGTGCTTTTGATCCTGATTCTGATCACGATCGGTGTGCTTCAGGACAGCTCTCAAAATAAGCGGACTTATAAGATCATCATGGTTCCTAAGACCATTGATGAATCCAATGATTTCTGGACCGGGCTGATCGAAGGAGCAAAGCTGGGAGCAGAAGAATTTGGCTGTGAGATCGAGGTGGTCGGAAGTGATTCAGAGGATGATTATGAAGGGCAGAACCGGCTGATTGAAGAGAGTATCAAGAAGAATCCGGATGCGTTTCTGATTGCGCCATGCAGTTATACTCATACGACAGAAGCAGTGCAGGAGGCGATCAATGCCGGTATCAAAGTAATCCTGGTGGACTCTGTGATCGACAAAGAAATTGCCAACGGAGTGGTTGCGACCGACAATTTTAAAGCAGGGAAAGAACTGGGAACGTTTGCAAAAACAATTTTAAAACCGGATTCAAAGATCGGAGTTGTGGCGCACGTAAAAGGAAGCTCCACAGCGACAGAAAGAGAGGATGGGATCAGAGAAGGTCTGGGAGAGGATCAAAATCGGATTCAGGATATTGTCTACTGTAATTCTTCTTACGATCTTGCAAGCGATCTGACAGAAAAAATGTTAAAAGAACGGCCGGAGATTGATGTTGTGATTGGAACGAATGAATATTCAGCAGTCGGCGCTGCCCGCGGCGTCAAAAAAATGGGGATGGAAGATCAGGTGAAGGTTGTTGGATTTGACAACTCCGTGGAGCAGATCCAGCTTTTGGAAGCCGGAGTCTTTCAGGGGATCGTGATCCAGAAACCATTTAATATCGGATATCTGGGGGTGGAACAGGCAGTAAAAGCAATTGAAGGCTATCCGATGGAATATAATCTGGATTCCGGCTGTAAGCTGATCACCAAAGAGAATATGTATGAAGAGGAAAATCAAAGACTTTTATACTCGTTTTCCGGTCAACAGTAAGCGAAAAAGGTGAAAAGGTTACACTACCGTGTAAAATATTACCCGGTGGTGTAATTTTTTAACCTTTTTTAGGAAGATTTTCAATTTCAATCAGGAAAAAGAAAGACTATACTATATATAAATCTTAGTTCTGAAGTCACGGGTTCGAAAGTTGATCTCGATTCTGACACTACGAAAAGTATGAAATCTGGGGTTCATGTTTTCCAAGTATTGCAGCGGGCGCCTGAAGGAGTCGAAGCAGATACAGGGCGGTGGCGCAGAACAGCGAGATAGGAAATGATTCCGTATTTAAAACAGACGGAACAAAAGAAGTAGGAGGACGAAAAGTGGAAAAGATTAAACAAAATCCTTTTGTAAAAAAGGTAGGGTTTAACAGAATCGTGTTATGCTTTGTATTACTTCTGATGTATGCTTTCTTCTGCGCACTGACACAGGGAAGTTTCTTCGGAATTGAACGTATTCTGAGTACCCTCAATTATGCATATTTTCTGGGATTCTTATCATTGGGAGTTACCTTTGTAATCGCAACAGGAGGGATTGATTTCTCCATCGGACCGGTTATGTTCTGTTGTGCATTGATTTCAGGCTACTGCTTCACATCACATGGAATGCCGATGCCGGTAGCGCTGATCCTCAGCATTGTGATCGGACTGATCTTTGGTATCTTTAACGGGTATCTGGTAGCATACTGGTCAGTACCTTCATTCATTACTTCTATGGCAAGTATGAATATTTCAAAAGGTGTTGCATCTGTATTCACAAAGACACAGTCTGTCAGCTGGCCGCAGGAGATGCAGGATGGTGGTTGGTTTAGAAAAATCATCAGTATTGATGGAATTCCGGTAGGTCTGATCATTTTCCTTGCAGTGGCAATTGTCTGTGCGATCCTGTTAAATAAAACAAAACTTGGACGTTACATCTTATGTCTTGGAAGCAACAAAGAAGCAGTAAGACTTTCTGGTGTAAATGTAAAAAAATGGGAAATGTCTGCATATATTATCTGTGGAATCCTGGTTGGTATTTCAGCAATCTTCTACACAGCCGCTTACACAACTGTTCAGCCTGGATATGGTGATCAGTACAACAATGAGGCAATTGCAGGTTGTGTAATGGGTGGTACATCCATGGCAGGCGGACTTGCTTCTATCAGTGGTACAGTAATCGGTGTATTCATCATCGCATTGCTTCAGGAAGGTATTCTTGCTCTTGGCTTTACAAAAGATTATCAGCTTATCATCACAGGTCTTATCGTTATCGTCGCAGTATTCAGTGACGTTGTTGCAAGACGCAGAAAGAACTAATCGTGATACATAATAATTGAGAGAAGAAGTGAAATAGAAAGGCAAGGGTAATAAAATGGGTGAAGTTATATTAACGATGAAAGGAATCGACAAGTCTTTCCCTGGTGTTCATGCACTGGATCATGTAGATCTGGAAGTCAGAAAAGGTGAAGTCCTTGCTCTGATGGGAGAGAACGGTGCCGGAAAGTCAACCTTGATGAAGGTTCTCACAGGTATTTATAAAAAAGATTCCGGAACTATCACATATGAAGGAAAAGAAGTAGAGTTTGCAAATACAAGAGAGGCTCAGGATAACGGTATTGTTATCGTACACCAGGAGCTGAACATGCTTGGTCATCTTACAGTGGCACAGAACATCTTCATCGGAAGAGAGTTCAAAAAGGGAATTCGCATCGATGACAAGAAGATGAATGAAGAAGCAAAAAAACTGTTTGACAGAATGCATATCGACATTGATCCGAGAGAAACAATGAACAAACTGACAGTCGGTAAACAGCAGATGTGTGAGATCGCAAAAGCGATTTCTCATGACGCAAAGGTCATCATTTTTGACGAGCCTTCCGCAGCGCTGACAGAGACAGAGATTCAGGAGATGTTCAAGATCATCAATGATCTGAAAGCAAAAGGAATCGGTATCATTTACATTTCTCACCGTATGGATGAGATTAAGGTTATCACAGATCGTGTAACAGTTATGCGTGACGGTACATATGTAGGAACTCTGATCACAAAAGACTGTACAAAAGATGACATCATCAACATGATGGTTGGACGTGTCATCTACGAAGATCCGAAGACACAGAATATGGTGCCAAAAGATGCGCCGGTTGTCTTAAAGGTCGATCATCTGAACGCAGGAAAGATGGTAAAAGATGTAAGCTTCGAGCTGCATAAAGGTGAGATCCTCGGATTCTCCGGACTGATGGGTGCAGGACGTACTGAGACAGCACGTGCACTGTTCGGTGCAGATCCGATCGACAGCGGAGATATTTATATCAACGGCAAGAAAGTTGATATCAAGAGTCCGGAAGATGCAGTTAGAAATGGTATCGGATATCTTTCAGAAGACAGAAAGAGATACGGAATCGTTGTTCAGAAATCTGTTGCAGAGAACACTTCTATGGCAACAATGGAACACTTTATGAAGGGCATCTTCATTGATAAGAAAAAAGAAAAAGAAGTGTCTCAGCAGTATGTAGAGTCATTGGCAACAAAGACACCGAATGTAGATCAGCTTGTTGTGAATCTGTCAGGTGGTAACCAGCAGAAAGTCGTTATTGCAAAATGGCTGACAAGAAACTGTGACATCCTGATTTTTGATGAGCCGACCAGAGGTATCGACGTTGGAGCGAAGAACGAAATTTATAAATTGATGAATCAGCTGGCAGAACAGGGCAAAGCCATTATTATGATTTCCTCTGAAATGACTGAGATCTTACGTATGAGTGACAGAATCGTCGTAATGTGTGAAGGAAAGAAAACTGGTGAGCTGGATATTTCCGAGGCTACACAGGAAAATATCATGAACATGGCTACACGAGAGATAGAGTAGGAGGAAGTAAAAATGGCAAATAAGACAACAAAGACGGCTGGCACAAACAAGTCGTTCATTGACAGAATGGGAGGACAGAAATTCATCGTTTTCCTGATCGTAATCGCAATGTTCATCTTCTTTTGTGCAATGAGTCCGGGATTTAGAAAATATACAACATTTGTAAGTATTCTGGATTATTCTTACTACATTGCGTTGATGGCAATCGGAGTTGCATTTCCGCTGATGACAGGTGGTGTAGACCTTTCCATCGGTACAGGACTGATCTGTTATTCACTGGTAGGCGGATACCTGATCGTACATCAGGGATGGCCGACAGCAGCGGGTATGCTGGTAAGTATTTTAATGGGTGTTGCAATTGGTGTACTCAATGGTGTTCTGGTAGCGATCATGGATCTTCCGGCTTTCCTGGCAACCTTATGTACATCGATGATCGCCAGAGGTATTGGTACAATCGTAGTAGGCGGATTTGGTATTCCTTGGCCGGTAGCAGGATCACCGGAAGGATGGTTCAGAAATATCTTTAAGATTAAAACAGATGGTATGAACATTCCAATCGGATTTTTATGGATCATCTTACTTGTAATCCTTATGACATTCGTATTGAACCATACAAGAATCGGACGTTACACACTGGCAATCGGAAGTAACAAAGAGGCAACAAGACTCTCAGGAGTTAATGTTAAATTTTACCACATCATGGCATATGTGATCTGTGGATTCTTTGCAGGACTGGCAGCAATTTCCTACTCTGCAATCTTTGCAACAGTTCAGCCGGGTAGTGGAGCAGGATTTGAGCTGGAGGCGATCGGTGGAGCAATCATCGGTGGCGTATCCATGACAGGTGGTGTGGGAAGCATCACTGGTACACTTGCAGGTGTATTCGTAATCTGTCTGTTAAAGACAGGACTTCCTTTCATCGGACTGACAGCAAACTGGCAGCAGATCATCACAGGTTTTGTATTGATCGCAGCTGTATTGATTGATATCTTCAAGAGAAAGAAAGAAGCAGCTTAATTTGTGTCAGATTGAAAAGATAGATAGCAGACCGGCGTCGGGAATCTAGGGATTCCCCCGGCTGTTACTATAGAAAAGAGGAGGCTGCACCTCGGCTTGCAGTCAGAAAACATATCTTAGGAGGATAAGAACTATGAAAAAGAAAGTTTTAGCAGTGTTACTTGGCGGATGTATGGTAGCAGGATTGTTAGCAGGATGTGGCGGCGGAGGAGACGACGCTAAGACATCTGATGATGGAAGCAAGGATTCTGGAAAGAGCGGCGGATATAACTTCGAAGTTGTTGTAAAGAGCTTCCAGTCTACATACTGGCAGGCAGCGAAACAGGGTATCGATACAGCAGCAAAAGAGCTTGGTGTAAAATGTAACACAACAGGACCAAACGCTGAGTCTGATATCGCTGACCAGGTAAACATGCTGAACAATGCGATCAATAAAGCTCCGGACGGAATCGCACTGGCAGCTTGTGACCAGAGTTCTGTTCTGAAATCTCTGCAGAATGCGCTGGATAAGAAAATCCCTGTAGTTTGCTTCGATACAGGTGTAGCAGATGCTCCGGAAGGATCTGTATATGCAACAGTTGTTACTAACAACGAAGAAGCTGGTGGAATTGCAGCAGAAAAAATGTACGAAGCTCTGAAAGATCAGCTTGCAAACGCAAAAGATGCTGTAAGAATCGGTGAAGTAAACCAGGATGCTACATCCGGAAACATCACAGGACGTGGTATGGGATTCATCAATAAATTTAAAGAACTTGCTGAAGCTGACGGAAAGAAAGTTGCAGTAGTTGGAAATGAATACTATGTAAACCTTGTTGAGAACAATGCAAAAGAAGCTGATGCTGATATCATCATCGAAGTAGCTGTACCTGCACAGACAACAGTAGAACTGTCTGCTACAGAAGCTTCTAACATCATGAACAAAAAAGATACAATCGCTATGTTCGGTTCTAACCAGGTAACAGCAGAAGGTCTTCTGACAGCAAACCAGAACCTGGATGTACTTGGAGCAGGAGATGGAAAGATCCTTGGTGTAGGATTTGATGCTGGTTCAACACAGAAAGCAGCTGTAAAAGACGGAACATTACTTGGATCTGTAACACAGGCTCCAGTAGATCAGGGAAGAATCGCTATTGAGACTCTGAATGACATCTGCGAAGGAAAAGAAGTAAAAGACGTAGAGACAGCTTGCTACTGGTACGATGCAGAAACAATGGAAGATGCAGAAATCGCACCAAACCTTTACGACTAATCTTTTGCTGATCAAACAGTAAAAAGTGATATCTAAGGAGAAACCGGGGGTTTTCCCGGTTTCTTTTTATGAAAGACAAACACTCAGGAGGAACACACATATGCTCAATGGAATAGAAACTATTTTTGATAATACAACCCAAATGCTTCGGCATTTAAAGAAAAAATCATTTGAAAAAAATACACAGGATTTTATCGATTCCTACGGACATTATTTCCGGGAAATGACAGAATATGTGGACAGTATTTCCGATAAAAAGCGGGCAGCAGAAGAAATTGCAGATACACTGATAAATCGTGTAGAGAAGAAGTTTGCTTCGAAAAAAGGAAAAATTGATTCCAGAACACAGGTGGATCTGAATTTCTTTATGATCTATTATGTTTTTCCTACAATTTTGGGGACTGAGCACGAGTATGCGAAGCTGATCGCTGACAGCATCTGCAGTGCATGGGGAAAACGGTTTAAAGAGAGTCAGATTCAGTATACAGATTATGATACATTGTACGGATCATTCAGGGAAAAGATTTTTGGTATTTTTTAAAAAGAGTTTCGCCAGAGCAGCATGGTGAACATCGAGTTATTCTGAGGGTTTCAATTCAGGTATGTAAAATAAGAGTGTTTTCAGACGATTACGGGGATTCCCCGCAGGTAAGTGAGAGAGGCTTATTCTGCGGGGAACTTTTTGTAATATAAGAAAGTGGTATATTTTTATATTTTAAGATATTTTTTTGGAGTGGTTCCTTTGTATTTTTTGAATGTTTTGATGAAATAACTCAGATCATTGAATCCGGAGGCGTAGGCAATTTCTGTGATCGACAGATTCGTTGTGATCAACTGGTAACAGGCGCGTTCAATACGATAGTAATTGAGGTAATCAATCGGTGTCCGATGCGTCATCTCGTGAAAAAAGCGGCAGAAATATTTGGGCGACATATTTACACTTCCAGAAATTTCTTCCAATGTAAGAGGAAGATTATAGGAAGATTCCATAAATTCCAGTGCCTGCTTCAGCTGCAAAATCCTTTTGTGGCTTCGGTGTTCCTCATCCGGTGCGTTTTTACAGAAACCTTCACTGAAGAGAGTGCCGAAAAACTGATACATGGCGCCGAAAACTACAAGCTGATACCCCTCTTTTTTGGAGGCTGCCGCATCAAAAAGTGTCCAGAGTGTGCGGTGGATCGTATTGCAGATTTTCGGATAGTGCGTCTGAACGGAAACCTCATGATCTGTGATCTGGCGAAGAAAACGACAGCAGGAATCCGTCTTGTTCATCAGCATATTCATATCGAACACCAGACATTCGTATACGCAATCATCGGGAATACCGGAATGGATCGAACCGGCTGGGATGAAAATACTGTCTCCCGCTTCTGCAAGAAATTCAATTTCATCAATGGTAACAGTCAGAGATCCACTTAGGATGCGGATCAGCTCAAATTCTACATGCCAGTGAAAGGACATGACATACTGCGGATGGGAAGCAGTGACGTGATAATATTCCAGGGGAAAGTCAGCAGTTCCTCTTCTTCTGTTTTCTCTGTAGTTGATATATTGCATAAGATACTCCTAGGTGAATATTGTTATATTTTTTACTATTATAGCACAAGTAAAAAGAAGCACACAATGCTAAAATAAAATCAGTAATGGTTAAGAACCTTTGAAAGGAGGCATATCAGTGAGCGATAAGAAAAAGCAAGTTCTGGCGTTTGATTTCGGAGGCGGAAGCGGACGTGCGATTCTGGGAACTCTGGAAAACGGGAAAATCCATATGGAAGAAGTTCATCGTTTTTCCAATGATCCGGTAATCGTAAACGGAACCATGTATTGGGACACACTGAGACATTTTTTTGAGATTAAACAAGGCATTGTAAAAGCAAAACAAAAAGGCGGCTTTGAGAGTATCGGAATTGACACATGGGGCGTTGATTTCGGACTTTTGGACGAGCATGGCGATCTGCTTGAGAGTGCCGTACATTATAGAGATGACAGAACTCTTGGAATGCAGGAAGAAGTTTTTAAAGTCATTCCAAAGGAGGAAGTCTACAATTTAACAGGAAATCAGTTTGAAAACTTTAATACTATTTTCCAGTTGTACTCTCTGGTTCAGAAGAGACCATGGATTCTGGAAAAAGCAGATACGCTGCTTTTGACACCGGATTTATTTAATTATTTCCTGACCGGTGAAAAGAAAGCAGAGTATACCATGGCAACGACCACACAGCTGATGGATGCAAAGAACAAAGTCTGGTCTGACCGGATTTTAGAGGCACTTCAGATTCCGAAGAAGATTCTTCCGGAGATCGTTCCGAGCGGTACAGTTGTAGGTACACTTCAGCCATCAATCTGTGAAGAACTTGGTGTAGAGCCTGCGAAAGTCATTGCAATCACAGGACATGATACACAGAGTGCGGTTGTTTCTGTTCCGACGCAGGAGAAAGATTTCATCTTTATCAGCTGCGGAACATGGAGTCTTTTCGGTACAGAACTCGACGGACCAATCATCGGTGAGAAGTCACTGGAGTGCAACGTCAGCAACGAAGGCGGATATGGCAATACAACGACATTGTTGAAGAATATTATCGGACTGTGGCTTGCTCAGGAGAGCAGAAGACAGTGGATTCGTGAAGGGCAGGAATATTCATTCGGAGAGCTGGAGCAGATGGCACAGAAAGCAGAACCGTTCCAGAGCTTTATCGATCCGGATGCACCGGAGTTCGTTCCGGCAGGAAATGTACCGGAGCGTATTCGTGAGTTCTGCCGCAGAACCGGACAGAAAGTACCGGAGACGATTGGTGAGATCATGTGCTGTATCAACCAGAGTCTGGCTCTGAAATACAGATATGCACTGGAGCAGATTGAAAGCTGCACAGACAAACATTATTCCGTGATCAATATGATCGGAGGAGGAATCCAGAGCAAACTGCTTTGTCAGATGACAGCCGGAGCAAGCGGACGTAAAGTCATTGCAGGACCGGTAGAGGCAACAGCTCTTGGAAACATTGCTGTTCAGCTGATGTCACTTGGAGAGATTAAAGATGTGGCAGAGGCAAGACAGATTATTGCAAATTCAGAAACTACATATGAGTATCTCCCGCAGGATGCGGAAAAATGGGATGCTGCATATGAAAAATTTAAAACATTTATTCAATAATTTTCAAGGAGGAATGTCATTATGGCAGAATCAAGATTAATCGGAGGATATCCTGTAATTGGTATCAGACCAACAATTGACGGAAGAAGAGGAGCATTAAAAGTTCGTGAATCTCTGGAAGATCAGACAATGGGAATGGCAAAAGCTGCAAAAAAATTGTTTGAAGAGAATTTAAGATATTCCAATGGAGAACCAGTAAAAGTAGTAATCGCTGACACAACAATCGGACGTGTTGCAGAATCTGCAGCATGTGCTGAAAAATTCAAAAAAGAAGGCGTTGACATTACACTGACAGTGACACCATGCTGGTGCTACGGATCAGAGACAATGGATATGGATCCTATGACGATCAAAGGTGTATGGGGACTGAATGCAACAGAGAGACCGGGAGCTGTATATCTGGCATCCGTTCTGGCTACACATGCACAGAAAGGTCTTCCTGCATTTGGAATCTACGGACATGACGTTGTAGATGCAGATGATTCTGAAATCGGCGACGATATCAAAGAAAAACTGTTAAGATTCGGACGTGCGGCAGTTGCAGCAGCATCCATGAGAGGAAAATCTTACCTCCAGATCGGATCTATCTGTATGGGAATCGGCGGATCTATCATCGATTCTGATTTCATCGAGTCATACCTTGGTATGAGAGTTGAGTCTGTAGACGAGGTAGAGATCATCCGTCGTATGACAGAGGGAATCTACGATGAAGCAGAATTCCAGAAAGCTCTTGCATGGGCAAAAGAAAAATGTATCATCGGATTCGATAAGAACCCTGACGAACTGAAGATGAGCGAAGAAAAGAAAGCAGAGCAGTTCGAATTCGTTGTTAAGATGGCAGTTATCATCAAAGACTTGATGAATGGAAATAAAAACCTTCCGGAAGGATGCGAAGAAGAAGCAGTTGGACACAATGCGATCGCAGCCGGATTCCAGGGACAGAGACAGTGGACAGACTTCTATCCAAACGGAGACTTTGCAGAAGCAATCCTGAACAGTTCCTTCGACTGGAACGGAGCAAGAGAGCCATACGTTCTGGCAACAGAGAACGACGTATTGAATGGTCTTGGAATGCTGTTCATGAAACTTTTGACAAACAAAGCTCAGATTTTCGCTGATGTTCGTACATACTGGAGCGGAGACGCTGTGAAGAGAGTAACAGGATATGAGATCGAAGGAAAAGCAAAAGAAGCGGATGGTTTCATTCACCTGATCAACTCAGGAGCTGCATGTCTGGATGCAAACGGAGAATCCAAAGATGCAGACGGAAACAATGTAATGAAAGCCTGGTATGATGTAACAGAAGAAGATCAGGATGCAATGCTCAAAGCAACAACATGGAATGCAGCTGACAACGGATACTTCCGTGGAGGCGGATTCTCTTCTCGTTTCCTGACACAGGCTGAGATGCCGGCAACTATGATCCGTCTGAACCTTGTAAAAGGACTTGGACCGGTTCTTCAGATCGCAGAAGGATGGACTCTGAACCTTCCAGACGAAGTTTCTGACAAACTTTGGAAGAGAACAGATTACACATGGCCATGTACATGGTTTGCACCAAGATGTACAGGAAAAGGTGCATTCAAGACAGCTTACGATGTAATGAACAACTGGGGAGCTAACCACGGTGCAATTTCTTACGGACATGTCGGTGCTGATCTGATCACAATGGCATCTATGCTGAGAATCCCGGTTTGCATGCACAATGTACCGGAAGAAGATATCTTCAGACCAGCAGCTTGGAACGCATTTGGTATGGACAAAGAAGGTGCTGATTACAGAGCTTGTGCAGCATACGGTCCATTATACAAATAAGAACAGTCAAATAACAAGGAGTACCCTCGGGTGCTCCTTATATAAAATTACAGAATGTTTGTGGAGGAAATCAATATGTTAAAAGGAATTCCAAAAATCTTATCACCAGAATTATTAAAAGTTTTATGTGAAATGGGGCATAGTGATCGCATTGTTATTGCGGACGGAAACTTTCCATCAGAATCTATGGGAAAAGATGCGATTGTGATCCGTTGTGACGGACATGGTGTACCGGAGATCCTGGATGCGATCCTTCAGGTATTCCCACTGGATACGTACGTAGAAAATCCGGTAAACCTGATGCAGCTGATGCCGGATGATGTGGGCAAAGTAGAGACACCGATCTGGGATACATACAAAGAGATCGTGAAAAAACACGATGACCGCGGAGAAGCTGCAATCGGAAATATTGAAAGATTTGCATTCTATGATGAAGCAAAAACAGCATATGCGATCATTGCAACAGGAGAATCTGCAATTTACGCAAATGTAATGCTGCAGAAGGGTGTTGTAGTAGAGTAGAAATTATAATTGTACGGATTCGGGCAATATAGATTTCTAGATATGATGACTGGGGAAGGTTCTGTAAAAAGCGGAACACTTCCTCAGTTTTTTGTTTATGCATGTCTTTTTGTCAATGGACATAGACTATAAGAGAAAGTAAAATATACTGGTAAAACAAAAAAATCTATCTTTATAATAGGAAGATGTTTGAATGGATATGTATGAGGTGTGAAGGTTTATGAATCTGGAAGAAATCTGGAAATGGCTGAAAGGAAAACGGAATACATTTTTTGCGGAGGCGGCAACTGCCTTTGTTTTAATTGCTGTTCTGGGTGTTGCAGGAATTACGGCGGGAAGATCCGGTATTGCAAAGTCTTCAGAAGTGGAGTCTGTACGGGCAAAGGCAGAAGCGAACAAAGTGGAGGAGCAAGAGCAGGAGAACGCAGAAAAGAAGCAAGAAACGCAGACGGAGGAAGTGATTGCCGACGGGCAGTACCCAATCATGGGACAAAGCAGTGTGACTACAGAGCAGATGGTTTCTTATTTTCAATCCAGTGGAAAAGCATATCCGGCGGAAAGCCTGGCTAAGGGCGGGGCGGACAGTATCGAAACATTTTGCAGGATTTATGTAGAGGAAGCGCAGGCAGAGGGTGTGAGACCGGAGGTCGCATTTGTACAGACTATGAAAGAGACTGGATTTCTCCAGTATGGAGGGGATGCTTCGATCGAACAGTTTAATTTTGCGGGACTTGGGACAACAGGCGGTGGTGTGCCGGGCAATTCTTATCCCGATGTGCGGACCGGGGTGCGGGCGCAGATCCAGCATTTGAAGGCCTATGCGACAGCAGATCCTCTGGCACAGGAATGTGTGGATGACCGGTATGAATATGTGCAGAAAGGCTCGGCTCCGTATGTGCAGTGGCTTGGTCAGAAGGAAAACCCGCAAGGGGCGGGATGGGCGACCGCAGAAAATTACGGATATTCGATCGTGGAGATGATCTCTCATCTAAAAGGTAAAAATTCGTAAAAGCGGGCAGGATACAAAAACTGTGTAAATTCTATGAAATATCTTAAGATTTTTGAAATTCCTTGACAAATGGAATATCGAAAGATATGATTATCTGGTAGTTAATATACAGTTAACAATTAGTTAAAATAAAAGGTTATGAGGGAGAGGAGTACACAATTACTCTTGGCAGAGAGAATCGTCCGGGGCTGAAAGGCGATTTCAAGAAAGGACTGTGGAAGGTAGCTTCTGAACCGGATATCTGAACAGGAAGTAGGGTATCCCGGAGTTGTTCACGTTACAGGACTCAAGAAGATATATGCGTACGCATATAATGAAGGTGGTACCGCGGAACATTCGCCCTTTGCATTTCTGATGTGGAGGGTGTTTTTTTGTTATTGAGAGAATGACGAGCGGGAAGGAACAGAACAGGGACATTTTGAGGAGGAAATTATGAGTAAAGAACTGGCAAAGACCTATGATCCAAAAGCGATCGAGGAAAAATTGTATGAAAGATGGTGTGAGAACAAGTATTTTCATGCGGAGGTGGACAGAAGCAGAAAACCGTTCACAACGGTGATGCCTCCTCCGAATATTACAGGAAAGCTGCATATGGGACATGCGCTGGACAATACATTGCAGGATATTCTGATTCGCTATAAGAGAATGCAGGGATACAATGCACTCTGGATTCCGGGAACTGATCATGCGGCAATCTCCACAGAGGTGAAGGTTACCAATCAGCTGAAGGAAGAAGGAATTGATAAGAAAGAACTGGGAAGAGAAGGATTCCTTGAGAGAACCTGGCAGTGGAAAGAAGAGTATGCGGGAACGATTGAAAATCAGCTGAAGAAGCTGGGAATTTCCTGTGACTGGGACAGAGAGCGTTTTACAATGGATGAGGGGTGTTCCAAGGCAGTAGAAGAAGTATTTATTAAATTATACGAAAAAGGGTATATTTACAAAGGTTCCAGAATCATCAACTGGTGTCCGAAATGTAAGACCTCTCTTTCTGATGCAGAGGTAGAGCATGAGGAGCAGGCAGGCAACTTCTGGCACATCAAATATCCGATCGTAGGAACAGATCGTTTTCTGGAGATCGCAACAACACGTCCGGAGACAATGCTGGGAGATACAGCCATTGCCGTACACCCGGACGATGAGAGATACAAAGATATCGTAGGCAAGAATGTATTGCTTCCGCTGGTGAATAAAGAGATTCCGGTCGTGGCGGATTACTATGTAGATAAAGAGTTTGGAACCGGTGCAGTAAAGATCACACCGGCTCATGACCCGAATGACTTCGAGGTTGGAAAGCGTCACAATCTGGAAGAGATCAACATTATGAATGATGATGCGACCATCAACGAAAAAGGCGGAAAATATGCAGGAATGGATCGCTACGAAGCGAGAAAAGCCATTGTTGAAGATTTAAAAGAGCAGGGATATCTGGTAGAAATCGAGCCGCACTCTCATAATGTAGGAACTCACGACCGCTGCGGAACGACAGTAGAGCCGTTGATCAAACAGCAGTGGTTTGTAAAGATGGAAGAGCTGGCGAAACCTGCAATCGAGGCACTTAAGACGGGAGAACTGAAATTTGTGCCGGAGCGTTTTAACAAGATTTATTTACACTGGCTGGAGAATATCAAAGACTGGTGTATTTCCAGACAGATCTGGTGGGGACACAGAATCCCTGCATACTACTGTGATGAATGTGGAGATTTTGTTGTGGCAAGAGAGATGCCGGAAACATGTCCGCACTGTGGCTGCACACACTTTACACAGGATGAGGATACACTGGATACATGGTTCAGTTCTGCACTGTGGCCGTTCTCCACACTTGGATGGCCGGACAAGACAGAAGATCTGGATTATTTCTATCCGACGGATGTTCTTGTAACAGGATATGACATCATCTTCTTCTGGGTAATCCGTATGGTATTCTCAGGATATGAGCATACAGGTAAATCTCCGTTCCATACAGTACTGATCCACGGTCTGGTAAGAGATTCTCAGGGACGCAAGATGAGCAAGTCACTTGGCAATGGAATCGATCCGCTGGAGGTCATCGACCAGTATGGATGCGATGCACTGCGTCTGACTCTTGTGACAGGAAATGCACCGGGAAATGATATGCGTTTTTATCATGAGAGAGTAGAGTCAAGCCGTAACTTTGCAAACAAAGTATGGAATGCATCCAGATTTATCATGATGAACATGGAAGAAAATGTAGTTGCAGAACCGGATGCGTCTTTGTTAAACGAGGCAGATAAGTGGATCTTATCCAGAGTCAACAGACTGGCAAAAGATGTGACAGAGAACATGGATAAATTCGAACTTGGAATCGCAGTTCAGAAAGTATATGACTTTATCTGGGATGAATTCTGTGACTGGTATGTAGAGACTGCAAAATACAGAATCTACCACAAAGAGGAAGAAAAAGCGGCTGCAGACTGTGTACTCTGGGTATTGAAAACAGTATTGAAACAGGCGTTGAAATTACTTCATCCGTTTATGCCGTTTATCACAGAGGAGATTTACAGCGTACTGGTACCGGAAGAAGAATCGCTGATGATGTCCGAGTGGCCACAGTTTCATGCGGAGTGGGATTTCCCGGCAGAAGAAAATGTGATGGAACATGTAAAAGAGATCACACGTGGTATCCGCAATATGCGCGCAGAGATGAATGTTCCGAACAACCGCAAGACAAAAGTATATGTCGTGTGTGAGGATACTGAAATCTGTGACGGAATCAGCACACTGGAGAATTCCATCAAGCCGCTGATGATGGCAGAAAAGATTCTGGTACAGCAGACGAAAGAGAATATCGCAGATAATGCCGTTTCTGTTGTGGTACCGGATGCAGTCGTATATCTGCCATTGGAAGACCTGGTAGATTTTGAGCAGGAGATGGAACGCCTGCAAAAAGAAGAGGAGAAACTGAAAAAAGAAATCAAACGAGCAGAGGGCATGCTCTCCAATGAGCGTTTTATCAGCAAAGCACCGGAGGCAAAAGTGCAGGAAGAGCGTGAAAAGCTCGAAAAATATACACAGATGCTTCAGCAGGTACAGGAGAGAATGGCCGGACTGAAAAAATAAGTGAGGTTATCAATGAAACATATTCATATGAAGAAACCTGATATAAAAGGCTTTTTCCAGAAAATACGAAATTTAAAGATGCAGGATATCAAAGAGCATTTTAAGGAAAGAAAAGAGCGGCGCAGACAGATTCTGGAAAAGCGTCGCAATGGAAAATTCGCACGTAAAATGCAGCCGGTGTACAGGATGATGAATCGACTTTCATTAGTACTTCATTACCTGTTGGCATGTGTCTTAAACTTCATCATCGAGATCATATCCAGGCATTCCCTGTTTGAGGCATGGGACTATCTGGTAGGGACACCGAAGGTGTTTTTCTTCAACGCCTTTTTGATCTTTGCCACATTTTCTATTGTATATCTGGTCAGGAGACGTGTGTTTGCACGGATCCTGCTCAGTGTTTTCTGGCTGGCGCTTGGAGTTTGCAATGGATATATGCTGCTTAAAAGGGTTACGCCGTTCAATGCACAGGATCTGAAAGCATGGTCAGAAGGTCTGGCAGTGTCGAAGAATTATTTTTCGGCAATGGAGTTTGTTCTCCTTGGCGTAGGTATCGTGGCCGTGATCCTGTGGGTGATCTCCATGTGGAGAAGAGGCGGTCAGTACACAGGAAAGATGCATCGTGTGTGGGCTCTTTTCGGAGTTGTGATTTCTATCGGAGCCTATATCGGACTGACAAATATTGCGATTGACAAAAGGGTTGTTTCCAATTACTTTGGCAATATTGCATTTGCATATGAAGATTACGGATTCCCGTACTGTTTTGCTGCCAGTGTCTTTAATACAGGAATTTCAGAGCCTTCTGGATACAGTAAAGAGACAATGGATGAGATCACAGATGGCGGAGAGTTTTCCAAGAGCAGTACCGGATTAGAAGAAGGAGAGATGCCGAATATCATGTTCGTACAGCTGGAATCCTTTTTTGATCCGACAGAAGTGGAGTGGCTGCAGTTTTCCGAGGATCCGATTCCGAATCTGCGGAAGATGTTTCAAAATTATTCAAGCGGATATTTTAAGGCACCGTCGGTAGGAGCAGGTACGGCAAATACGGAATTTGAAGTGCTGACCGGAATGAGTATGCGTTTTTTCGGACCGGGAGAGTATCCGTATAAGACGTATGCCAAGACAAAATATGTGGAGAGTGCAGCATCTGCACTGAGTGCACTTGGATATGGTACAGAGGCACTGCACAATAACGGTGGAAATTTCTACAGCCGTGCACAGGTATATAACCATATGGGATTTGACCATTATACCAGCAAAGAGTTTATGAATATTTTGCAGACTACGCCAAATGGATGGGCAACGGATGACGTACTTTTAAAATACCTTGACCAGTCTATGAATACCACAGAAGGGCAGGATTTTGTCTTTACAGTCAGTGTTCAGGGACACGGAGAGTATCCGACGGAGAAAGTGATTGAAAATCCGAAGATCGTAGTAACCGGACCGGAGGATGAGGGCAAGAAAAACGCATGGGAATACTATGTCAATATGGTGCATGAGATGGATGAATTTGCAGGAAATCTGGTGCGTCAGATTGAAGAGCGCGGAGAACCGACCGTACTTGTATTCTACGGAGACCATCTTCCGACGATGGGACTGGAGGCAAAGGATTTAAAGAGCAAATATTTGTATAATACAAATTATGTGATCTGGGATAATATCGGATTAAAACAGGAAGATAAGAATCTGGCAGCATATCAGATCATGGCAGAAGTGTTTGACCGTCTGGATATTCATTCCGGAACTGTATTCAACTATCACCAGCAGAGACGTCAGACGAAAAATTATCAGGCAGATCTGGAACTGCTTCAGTATGATCTTCTTTACGGAAAGCAATACGCCTATGATAAATATGGCTCTCCGATCAAAGAAGGACATATGGTGATGGGAGTCAGTGATGTGACACTGGATAGTGTGATCGAGCAGTTGGATGGAAGTTACAGTCTGTATGGAGAGAACTTTACGAAACAGAGTAAGGTCTATGTCAACGGAGAGAAACAAACCAGCACCTTTTTGAACAATACCCGTCTGGATTTAAAAGATGTGGAGCTAAAAGACGGTGATGTGATCCAGGTCAATCAGGTTGGTTCCAGTGAGACTATTTTCAGGGAATCGGCACAATACGAATATAAGGATGAAAAACTCACCAAACTTCCGGATGCGGAGGATAAGGTGGAAACAGGACGAAATGCATTTGTCAATCAGGACAAAGATGTAAAGAAGGAAAGTAAAGATGAGTAGAGTGACTTATCAGGAAGCAGAAACGTATATTTCGGAATTGCCGAAATTTACGAAGAAAAATACACTGGAGCACACGCAGAAGTTTCTTTCTTTTCTCGGCAATCCACAGAATGGAAAAAAGGTCATCCATGTAGCAGGCACGAACGGAAAAGGTTCGGTCTGCGTGTATCTGGATGCGATGCTTCGGGCCCAGAGAAAGCACACAGGGCTTTTCACATCTCCGCATCTGATCCGGATGAATGAACGCATCCGGATGGATGGAGAACCGGTTTCAGACGAGACATTTACCCGTCTGTTTTTACGGACACAACAGAGCGTAAGGAGAATGGAGGCCGAAGGCCTTCCTCATCCGAGCTTTTTTGAATTTCTGTTCGGGATGGCGATGGCAGGCTTTGAGGAAGCAGGCGTGGAATATGTAATACTGGAAACAGGACTGGGCGGACGGCTGGATGCGACAAATTCTATCAGCGGTCCGCTTACCTGTATCCTCACATCGATCGGACTGGATCATACCGAGATTCTGGGAAATACGCTGGAAGAGATTGCGGCAGAAAAGGCAGGAATCTTAAAGCCGCATGTTCCTGTCATATTTGCAGATACACAGCAGGAGAGCAGTCGGGTTATTGAAGAGCGGGCAGGAGAGCTTGGCTGTCCTTGTAAAAAAATAGGGAAAAGTGCGTACGAAATTCTGAAAATTCAGGACGGAACTCTTGCATTTTCTCCGTCAAATGCGTATTATGGAGATACTACATGGAAAATGCAGAACACTGCCATGTATCAGCCGGAAAATGCCATGCTTGCCATGGAGGCCATGCGTATGATCTTCGGAGAGCAGGGAGATGTCTCTGGATGGAGAGAGGCACTTTCGCAGGTGAAGTGGGAAGGCAGAATGGAAGAGATTCTGCCGGATTTTTATGTAGACGGCGCTCACAATGTGAGTGCGGTAAGGATGTTTGTGCAGAGTATCCAAAGAGACAGACGAGAAAAGGTCGTGTTATTTTCTGCTGTCAGAGAGAAAAATTACGAAGAGATGATCCGGATTCTCTGTCAGGAGAAGAGCGTCAGCGAATATGTGATCACTCTGATCGAAGATAAGCGGGCTGCACAGACAGAAGAACTAAAGCAGATATTTCAGAAATATACAGATAAACCTGTTGTGGTAAAAGAAGAACTGCACCAGGCACTTACATATCTATTCTCCCGAAAGGCAGGAAAGGCGGTGTATTGCCTCGGATCTCTTTATCTGACAGGAATGATAAAAGCGATAACAGAGGAGGCAGGGTGATGCTGGACTATGAAAAAGAACTCAAAAATTTCAAACCGAGTCTGGAGGTAGAAGAAATCGAAGACGCGGTTTATCAGGAAGATCTATCAGATATGACAGATCTTTTGAAACAGGTCATGGACCAGAAGACAAAGTAAAGGATTATGGTGAAATAGATGAACTATACGGAGAAAATCCTGCACCAGTCAAACTACTGGTACAATGATGGGCTGAGGAAGGCGCAGATCAGGGATATGTCCGGTGCGATTACCTCTCTTCGGAAAAGTCTGCAGTACAACAGGGCGAATATTGATGCCAGAAATCTTTTGGGTCTCGTGTATTATGGCAGGGGAGAAGTAGCAGAGGGGCTTGTGGAGTGGATCATCAGTAAGAATTTAAAGCCTAAGGACAACCTGGCGGATCGTTTTATTGATGAAGTCCAGAAATCAGCAAAAAAACTGGAGCAGATCAATCAGGCAGTCAAGAAGTATAACCAGTGTCTGATTTATTGTGAACAGCAGGGAGAAGATCTGGCGATCATCCAGCTGAAAAAAGTGATCGCAGCACACCCGACATTTTTGAAAGCGTATCAGCTTCTTGCACTTTTGTATCTTCATACTGCACAGTATACAAAGGCGCGGCAGATTTTAAAAACGGCAAGAAAACTGGATACGACGAATGACATTACGCTGCGCTATATGCATGAATTGTCGCTGATCGGCGGGCAGAAGACAACGAAAAAATCCAGAGAAGAGAGTGTGGAGTACAAGCTGGGCAATGAGACGATCATTCAGCCGGCACACGGAAAAAGAGTCAGACAGATTTCAGGGAAAGTAACGGCAGGCAATATTTTTGCCGGGGTACTGATCGGAGCCGCAATCGTCTGGTTTCTGATCGTTCCTTCTGTAGATGAAGCGAAGGTGGCAAAGCAGAATAAGCAGGTTGTAGAATACAGCAACAGGATCAATGCACTGGAAGCACAGGTCAGTGCACAGACAAAGACATTGGATGAGTACCGGGCACAGGATTCGGACAAAGAAGCGCAGGCGCAGAGCGCGGCCAGCACATCGGAGAGTTATGAGAATCTGATGACGGTATCCAGCCAGTATGAGAGCGGAGAGTATTCAGATGCGACGCTGGCAGATACGCTTCTGAACGTGAACCGGGATGCACTGGGACAGAGCGGACAGGCACTCTATGATGAGCTCTCAACAGAGATTTTTCCGGGAGCCTGTGAGACAAAATATCAGAATGGAATGGCAGCACTCAATGTTGCAAATTATGAGACGGCGATTGATGCACTGGGAAAAGTAGTGCGGATGGATGAGCAGTATGACAGTGGAGCTGCCCTGTTAAATCTCGGGATCGCTTATATGAGAAGCGGTGACAATGAGAATGCAAAGACTTATTTTAATCGTGTGGCGGAGCTGTTCCCGGGAACAGAAAATGAGGCGACAGCCAAAAGTAATTTGAACTCAATGGGTGATACCACTGCAGACGATACCAAAACGGCAGATGATACGCAGGAATAAGATGGTTGAAAAAGCTACGAAAGAGAAGGATATGCAAAAAAGCATATCCTTTTTAGGTGCGCTTTTACGTGCATGTTCGAACGGGCGAAAGGGGATTTGAGACAATGAGTATGGAATATCAGGTACAGGAAAATTGTCTGACGATTTTTCTTCCAAAAGAGGTGGATCATCACAATGCAGAGGAAGTGAAAAAGAGTGCAGATGCGATCATAGAAAAAGAGCATATCAAATATGTCATTTTTGACTTTGAACAGACAGATTTTATGGATAGTTCGGGAATCGGCGTGATCATGGGGAGATACCGAATGATCTGTCTGATCGGAGGAGAGGTGTGGGCAGTCCATGCCAATGCCAGGATAAGAAAGATCCTGACCATGTCGGGAGTCACGAAAATCATGCAAATATATGAGGAGGAACAGGTATGAAGGATACCAATGAAATGGAAATTTTATTTGACAGCCGTTCAGAAAATGAAGGATTTGCAAGAGTAGCAGTAGCAGCGTTTATGACACAGTTAAATCCGACGGTGGAAGAAGTTTCAGATGTCAAAACAGCAGTGTCAGAAGCTGTGACAAATGCGATCATTCACGGATATGATAATCAGATTTGTAAGGTCTCTATCCGATGCAGTGTCAGAGGAAAAGAACTGATGGTAGAAGTCAGAGATACAGGAAAGGGAATTGAAAATATCAAACAGGCAATGACTCCGATGTATACAAGCAAACCGGAGCTGGAACGTTCCGGGATGGGATTTTCTTTTATGGAAGCGTTTATGGATAACGTACATGTAATCTCAGAACCCGGAGAAGGAACCAGAGTTATCATGAAAAAGAGCATTGGGAAAGAAAGGGAGACATGGATCACACAATCGCTTTGATCGAAAAATCACACAATGGAGATAAAGAAGCGAGAGAACAACTGGTGGAAGAAAATATCGGGCTGATCTGGTGTGTTGTAAAACGGTTTTATGGACGGGGAATCGAGGCAGAAGATCTTTTTCAGATAGGGAGTATCGGGCTTATCAAGGCAATCGACAAATTTGATCTGTCCTATGACGTGAAATTTTCAACCTATGCCGTTCCTATGATATCAGGAGAAATCAAGCGCTTTTTAAGAGATGACGGAATGATCAAAGTCAGCCGTTCACTCAAGGAACTCTCTTATCGGATCTTTCAGACGAGAGAGAAGATGACAGACGGACTGGGAAGAGAGCCGACGCTGGAAGAACTGTCACAGGAGATGGGAGTAGAAAAAGAAGAACTGGTGCAGGCAATGGAAGCCTCAGGAGAGGTTGAATCTCTGTATCGTCCGATCCATCAAAAAGAAGGAAGTGAGATTTCGCTTCTGGACAAGTTGGAAGAAAAAGAACACCGGGAAGAGAAAATTCTGGATCGAATGCTGCTTGGGCAGTTGTTGGAAAAATTAGACGGACAGGAAAGAACCTTGATCTATCTGCGGTATTTTGCGGAAAAAACACAGTCGGCAGTGGGAAAAGAAATGGGAATTTCCCAGGTTCAGGTGTCCAGAATGGAAAAGAAAATCATTCAAAATTTAAGAGAGATGACGCACTGAGAAATCGCATTGTAAAGGGTATATTTTTTCATGGATGTCAGATACTAAGGTCAGAATAAAAGTAGGAGGATGATCAAAGTGGAAAATGGAAAACGAAAAATAATGTGGTGTCTGACAATCCTGGTAGTGGCAGCAGTAGCGATCGGAGTAATTTACTATGTGAAGACAAATATGTCGCCGGCACAGCAGACAAAAGGCTACCTGATCCGGAAGGTGGAGGAGATATCCCATGGCTGTTAATCAGGATACGCTGTATGTAAAAGGAGACAGAAATGTAGAAGTGACAAAGCGGGAAGTGACACTTGGAGATCTGGTTTCTATGGAATGCAGTAACCGCGTTATCCTGCCGCATTTGAAGACAATGAAGGTCTTGAAAATTCCGGAAAATGGAGAAAAGCGGTATGTGATCTCCATTTTAAAGATTATTGCGTGTATCCATGAGAAATATCCGGGACTGGAAGTGCAGAATCTGGGAGAAACGGATTTGATCGTCACATATGAAATGCAGAAAACACCGTCGAAATGGGTGCATGTGGCAAAAACGATCCTGGTAGTACTGATCACATTTTTTGGAGCGGCGTTTTCCATGATGGCATTTAACAATGATGTGGATGTGGATAAGCTGTTTGGATATATCTATTACTGGATGACAGGAAAACAAAGCAGCGGCTTTACAATACTGGAGGTCTCCTATTCTGTAGGAATTACGATCGGGATTCTGGTATTCTTCAATCATTTTGGAAAGAGGCGGTTTTCTGTGGATCCGACGCCGATGGAGGTGCAGATGCGTCTGTATGAAAATGACATCCAGACAACATTGATCGAGGATGCTGCACGAAAGGAGGAAGAACTGGATGTGGACAGAGCAAATCGTCCTGGGGCTCATAGGACTTAGCTCCGGAGTTGCAGTGGCAGGCGGATTATTTGCATTTATCGTAGAACTTGGAGTAGTGGCAGACCTGGCTGACCGGACACATACGGCAGAAAGTCTTTTGCTGTATGAGGATTCTATCGCCCTTGGCGGGATTTTAGGAAATGCCGTGTTTTGTTTTCAGATCATGATTCCTTGTGCAGGCTTTATTCTTCCCTTTTTCGGTGTGCTGTCCGGCATATTTGTAGGATGCTGGGCAATGGCATTGGCAGAAATCCTGAATGTATTTCCGATTTTTATCAGGAGAGTCAAGCTGGTACGCTATATCAAGTGGTTTATCATCGGGATTGCACTTGGAAAAGGCTTTGGAGCATGTATTGGATTTTTGCAATGATAGAAGTTAATAAAATTAATAAAAAATTAACAATAAATTAGTTGAAAATATACAAATCCTATAGTAACATGGAGAAAAATACGGATTTGAAAGGAGTTTACTAATTTATGAAAGGTTATGCAATGCTGAAAATTGGGGAATCAGGATGGATTGAAAAAGAGAGACCTGTATGTGGTCCGTTGGATGCGATCTGCCGCCCGCTTGCAGTCGCAATCTGTACTTCGGATGTACACACTCTCTGGGAAGGCGCGATTGGGGAGCGTCACAATATGATCCTGGGACATGAGTGCTGTGCAGAGGTTGTAGAAGTCGGAGAGTTGGTAAAGGATTTTAAACCGGGAGATCGTGTACTTGTTCCGGCGATCACACCGGATTGGAATTCGCTGGAGGCACAGGCAGGATATTCGATGCATTCCGGCGGAATGCTGGCAGGATGGAAGTTCTCGAACTTTAAAGACGGTGTGTTCTCTGAATTCTTCCATGTAAATGATGCGGATGGCAATCTGGCACTGCTTCCATCGAATATTTCCACAGTGGATGCATGTATGCTCTCTGATATGGTCCCCACAGGATTTCACGGAGTTGAGCTTGCCGATGTACAGTTTGGAGATACCGTTCTTGTGATCGGGATCGGCCCGGTAGGATTGATGTCAGTAGCCGGAACAGCACTCAGAGGTGCTTCCAGAATTATTGCAGTCGGAACCCGCAAAAACTGCGTGGAAGCAGCAAAGTTGTACGGGGCAACTGATTTTGTAAGCTATAAGAATGGAACGATCGAAGAGCAGGTGCTTGCCATGACAGATGGAAAAGGAGTAGACAAAGTTGTGATCGCAGGCGGCGGATGTGAGACCTTTGAATCAGCGGTAAAATGTCTGAAACCGGGCGGAAAGATCGGAAATGTCAACTATCTCGGAAGCGGTACTTATGTGACTGTTCCACGTGTGGAATGGGGCGTTGGTATGGGTCACAAGCAGATCAACGGAGGTCTGATGCCTGGCGGACGTCTGCGCATGGAAAAACTGGGCGCTCTGGTAGCAGCTGGCAAACTGGATGTACACCCTCTGGCTTCGCATGTATTTGAAGGATGGGATCATCTGGAAGAGGCACTGTTTATGATGCGTGATAAACCGGCGGATCTGATCAAACCGGTTGTAAAGATTTCAGACTAATAAGGATGGCATGAGAGATGAAGATTTTAGTGGTATCCGGATTTTTAGGAGCAGGAAAGACGACATTTATCCGGACACTTGCAGAACGTACCAAAAAAGATTTTGCAGTGATGGAAAATGAATACGGGGCGGTCAATGTGGACGGAGATCTTCTGGAACAGACGAATGACTTAAATATCTGGGAGCTGACAGAGGGATGTATCTGCTGTTCCATGCAGAACGACTTTGCCACGTCTATCCTGACCATTGCAAATACAGTGGATCCGGAATATCTGATCGTAGAACCGACCGGTGTGGGGATGCTCAGTAAGATCATAGAGAATATCCAGAAGATTGAATATGAGAGGATCACTCTGCTTGAGCCGCTCACGATTCTGGACGGTACGATGTATGATCGTTGTATGTTTGAATTTTCAGAGATCTGCGAGGATCAGATACAGTCTGCAGGCAGGATTCTGGTTTCCAAGATGGAATATGCTGCAGAGAATGAACGGTGCAGTTTGAAACAGAAGCTGATAGCGCTCAATCCGGAAGCTGAGATCTGTGTTTCTCATTATACAGAACAGGGAGATGACTGGTGGGCTTCACTGCTGACATCGTATCTTGACAAAGAGATTCCAATGAAGGAAGAGCGGGAGTTAGATCTGGAAAATCTTGGACTGACGGAAGCCAGCCTGCAATCGGAGCAGGAGCTGATCCTGTTTTTGCAGGGAGTAGTTTCCGGTGTGTTTGGAGATATCTGCAGAGCAAAAGGGTATCTTCCGGCGGGAAATGGATGGCTTCGCTTTGATGTGACAGATCGTACATACAGCGTTACCGGTATTGATAAGATGCCGGAAGCAAAAGCTATTTTTATTGGAAGACAATTAAAAAGAAACTGGCTTCGTGAAGTGCTGCAAAAAGAATTATATGTAGAAGTATCAAAACGGGCGATCCGTCCGATGCGGAAACGAAGCAAGGTATAAAAGGGGAGGTGAGATTCCGGATAAGGAGTCTCACCTCTTCTTTTAAAACTGCATCCAGATCCAGTATAAAAGTCCCAGAAGAGAACTGGTGCAGATTCCATAGAGAATGACAGGTCCGGATATGGTAAAGATCTTGCAGCCAATCCCGAATACCTGCCCTTCTTTTTTATACTCGATCGCCGGAGCTGCCACCGAGTTGGCAAAGCCGGTGATGGGAACCAATGCACCAGCTCCTCCCCATTTTGCGATCTTTGGATAGAGTCCAACTCCGGTGAGGATGATACTCAGTAAGATCAGTGAAAGAGAAGTCCAGTTGCTGCAGTGGTCTTTGCTCAGTCCGATCATTTCACAATAATTATAAATACCTTGTCCAATCACACAGATAATTCCTCCCGTGATAAAGGATTTTGCCATATTCAGATAAACATTGTGCACCGGTGTTTTCTTTTTTACATAGTCTTCATACTGCTGCTGTCGTTTTTCTTTTTCTGTCTGCTTCAAAACTATCGCCTCCTTTTTCTTATTTCATAGTATCCGAAAAAAACGGAAAAATATTCTGTCACCGGAAAGATTTTCAATCGGATGTATATTTCATCTGGTGAGATGCATACTAACAGCAGAAAGAATTTGCAAAAACAGGAAGAAAAGAGGAGAGAAGATGAATCAGATCAGAGGCAGTCAGAGCATCAGTTTCGGGGAAGCTCCCTATTTGATCAGCAGTGCTTGTGTAGCGGGAAGCAAAGAGGCGGAAGGTCCCCTTGGAAAGCTATTTGATATGGTGAACCAGGATGATCTTTTTGGAGCAAAAACATGGGAGGAGGCAGAGAGTACCATGCAGAAAGAAGCATGTGTACTGGCACTTGGAAAAGCACATATGGATGCAAAGCATGTGCGCTATCTGTATGGCGGAGACCTTCTGCGTCAGGGAATCGCCACTTCCATGGGAGTGGAAGAATTACAGATTCCCATGTTCGGATTGTACGGAGCCTGTTCCACATCCGGAGAAGCACTTGCTCTTTCTGCTATGAGCGTGGCAGCTGGGTATGGGGAATATATGCTGGCAGTGACTTCCAGCCACTTTGGAAGCGCGGAAAAGGAATTTCGGTTTCCGTTGGGGTATGCATCCCAGCGTCCGTTATCTGCCAGCTGGACGGTGACGGGAAGTGGAGCATTTCTGGTAGGCAGACAGAAAAGCCATGTGAGGATCACAGGCGTGACGGTTGGGAAGATTGTGGACTATGGACTGAAGGATTCCCAGAATATGGGAGCGTGTATGGCACCGGCAGCAGCAGATACCATTTTAACAAATCTGAAGGACTTCGGAAGAAGCCCGACCAGCTATGACCGGATCATTACAGGAGATCTCGGGTATATCGGACAGAGTATTTTACTGGATTTTATGAGTAAGAACGGGCATCAGATGCGGGACAGACACCTGGACTGCGGAATGAAGATCTTTGATCAGGAGAAACAGGATACGCATGCGGGAGGAAGTGGCTGCGGCTGTGCGGCAGTGACGCTTTCCGCTTACATTCTTCCAAAGATCCAGAAAGGCGAGTGGAAACGGGTACTCTTTGTGCCGACGGGTGCTCTGATGTCTACGGTCAGTTACAACGAAGGGGCAAGCGTTCCGGGAATTGCACATGGGATCGTGCTGGAACATTGCTGAGAAAAGGAGGAGATTAAGATGGAATATGTACATGCATTCTGGGTGGGAGGTCTGATCTGTGCGGCGGTACAGATTTTGATGGACCGGACCAAGTTGATGCCGGGAAGAATCATGGTGCTGCTTGTATGCGGCGGCGCAGTGCTTGGATTTTTGAATATTTACGGACCATTTCAGAAATTTGCAGGAGCAGGAGCGAGCGTACCGCTCCTTGGATTCGGAAACGTACTGTGGAACGGTGTCAAAGAAGCCGTTGAGAAAAATGGGTTTCTGGGAATCTTTATGGGTGGTTTTAAAGCCAGTGCTGTGGGAATTTCAGCAGCATTAATTTTCGGTTATCTGGCATCTCATATCTTTGAACCGAAGATGAAAAAATAGACACTGTGTCTTTATGTTAAGGAAATGTAAAGATTTTGTTGTTTTTTGTCGAGTATAATGTTATCGTAATAGTGCGGAAAATTTTATAAAGGGTTTATTACAGGAGGAAACGTATGGATTACGTGAGCATTATTCTCCCCTTTATCGGGGGACTGGGTATGTTTATCTATGGTATGCAGATCATGGCCCAGGGATTGGAGAATGCAGCAGGCAGCAAGATGAAGAGTCTGCTGGAGGTACTGACAAAGAATAAGTTTTTTGGGGTTTTGCTCGGTGCTTTTATTACAGCTGTCATTCAGAGTTCATCCGCTACGACAGTGATGGTAGTCGGATTTGTAAATGCAGGGATCATGAATCTTACCCAGGCGATGGGAGTGATCATGGGAGCCAACATCGGTACTACGGTGACCGGATGGCTGGTATCCAGTGTCGAGTGGGCAAAAGCGCTCAGCCCGGCGAATATTGCACCGGTGGCAGTTATGATCGGTGTGATTGTGATGCTGACAGGAAAAAGACGTTCTACAAAGGATATTTCCAGTATCATTGTGGGATTTGGTATCTTATTCATCGGTATTACGACGATGTCAGATGCAGTCGAGCCGCTGCAGCAGTCAGAGGCATTCTGCAATCTGTTTGTAACACTTGGACACAGTCCGTTCCTTGGAATCGTGGCCGGTGCGCTTGTTACAGCTGTGATTCAGAGTTCATCTGCATCAGTGGGGATCTTACAGAGTCTTGCGGCAGCAGGACTGGTTCCGTTTAATGCGGCTGTTTACATTATCATGGGACAGAATATCGGTACCTGTGTGACTGCCATCATGTCCAGTATCGGGGCAAAGAAGACAGCAAAGACAGCAGCTGTGATGCATCTGTTGTTCAACATCATCGGTACGATCATCTTCAGCGTTGTTGCGATCGTATTCTTTAAAGTGATCAATCCGGGATTTGGAGAAGCCCTGATCACACAGACAGAGATCAGTACAGTTCACACAATTTTTAATATCGGAACTACGATCCTGCTCTTCCCGGTATCTGACTGGATCATTAAGCTGGCGAAGAAACTGGAGAGAGAAGATTCTGACGATGTGGATGAAGGACAGGTACTTCTGGACGACAGAATGCTGGAGACACCAAGTATTGCGCTCCAGTCTACAGTCAGCGAGATGGTAAGAATGGGACATGTTGTGCGGGGAACCATGAATCGTACAAGAGATGTGCTGATCACCAAGAAGCGTGAGGAGATAGAAAAGATCCGGGAGGAAGAGACAATCGCAGACGGATTGTGCAAAGGAATCACAGAGTATGCGATTAAACTGAATACACTTTCCATCAATGAGAAGGAGCATCAGGAGGTGGCGAGTATCCTGCAGATCGTATCGGATATCGAGCGTGTCAGCGATTACTGTGAAAATATTTCTGAATTTGCAGAGAATCTCAAAGATCAGAAAGCATCCTTCTCCGAGATCGCAAGAGAAGAGATCCAGCAGATGGAAGACGTCTGTATCGACTGCTTCCGGTATGCGATCGAGGCACTGGAAGAGCGTAGTAAAGAAAAGGCGATGAAGGTCATTGAAAAAGAGAGTCAGGCAGATGAGCTGGAGATCGCGCTGCGTACGGCACATATGAAGCGTCTGGCAAGAAATGAGTGCAGCACGGAATCCGGAATCGTATTCCTGGATGCATTGGTATGTCTTGAGAGAATCTCGGATCATGCGAGAAATATCGCAGAAGAGATTTTGACGGCAGAATAGGGGATTTTACAAAACAAAGAGAGCGGGGCATTTGCAAAAGAGCGGCAAATGCCCCGTTTTTGCGCTGATTTTTTCACATTTTACAAAAACTTAACAAGGAAAAGAAAGATGATTTTACATAGATTTAACATTCAGATGATGATATATTTTACAATTCTTCTGTATCATTGCTAACTGTGGAGAAAAGAAAAAACACTTTTGAAAAAAAGGAGATTAAGTAAAATGAAAATGAAAAAGTTTATCGCAGTTTTGGCAACAGTAGGTATGGTAGCAGCACTGGCAGCAGGATGTGGTTCCGGAGATGATACATCTGCTGATAAAGGAACAAAGACAGAAAGTGCGTCCAGTGACTGGGATTCTTCCAATGATATCACAATCGTATCCAGAGAAGATGGATCTGGAACAAGAGGAGCTTTCGTAGAGCTGTTTGGTATTCAGCAGGAAGTTGACGGAGAAAAAGTAGATATGACAACTGTGGATGCACAGGTTACAAATAATACATCTGTTATGCTTACAACAGTAGCAGGGGATGAGTATGCCATCGGATATGTATCTCTGGGATCTCTGGATGAGAGTGTAAAAGCACTTAAGATTGATGGAGCAGAAGCAACAGAAGAGAATATCGAAAATGGTTCTTACAAAGTATCAAGACCGTTTAATATTGCAGTAAAAGAAGGCGCTGACAATGAAGTTGCAAATGATTTCATCACCTATATCATGAGTACAGAAGGTCAGAAAATCGTAGCAGACAACGGTTATATTCCGGTTGCCGATACAAAAGCATATGATGGAACAAAACCGTCAGGAAGCGCAGTAGTAGGAGGATCTTCTTCTGTATCACCGGTTATGGAAAAACTGATCGAGGCATACAAAAGTGTAAATCCGAATGCAAAGATCGAGCTGCAGACATCTGATTCTACAACAGGTATGACATCGACTCTGGAAGGAAGCTATGATATTGGTATGGCATCCCGTGAACTGAAAGAGGAAGAAGTGGGACAGGGATTAAAAGCAACTGTGATCGCAACCGACGGAATCGCAGTGATCGTAAACAATGACAACCCGACAGAAGAGTTAAGTTCTGATCAGGTAAAATCCATCTACACAGGAGAAACTTATACTTGGGATGAAGTAACTGAATAATTGATAAGAGGAAAGAAGAATGAAATCAAAAGCATGGACTGAAAAATTCATGCAGGGAGTATTCTTGATAGCCGCCTGTACTTCTGTACTGGCGGTAGCTCTCATTTGTATCTTTTTGTTTGCAAATGGAGTCCCTGCAATCAGAGAAATCGGGTTCGTAAAATTTATTACCGGAGAACTGTGGAGACCGAACAATAATCTGTTTGGAATCTTCCCGATGATCATCGGAAGCTTATATGTAACAGCAGGTGCGATCGTGTTCGGAGTGCCGATCGGAATTCTGACATCTGTATTTATGGCAATGTACTGCCCGAAAAAAATATACAGACCGCTGAAAGCAGCAACAGAGCTGTTGGCAGGAATTCCTTCCGTTGTGTATGGATTCTTCGGTCTGGTCGTACTGGTGCCAATGGTACGGGAGTTCGGAAGAACATTAAAACAGATGGGGATCGTGGAAAAAGCAGGAGACGGAAAAGGACTTCTCACTACGTCGATCATTCTGGGAATGATGATCTTGCCAACAATCATCGGAACCACAGAGAGTGCGATCCGCGCTGTGCCGACCCATTATTATGAAGGAGCTCTGGCTCTGGGAGCAACCCATGAGAGAAGTATTTTTACAGTTGTGATCCCGGCTGCAAAATCCGGAGTACTGGCAGGAATCGTGCTGGGAATCGGACGTGCGATCGGAGAGACCATGGCAGTTATCATGATCGTGGGAAATCAGCCGAGAATTGCACAAAATATCCTGCAGGGAATGCGTACACTGACAGGAAATATCGTACTGGAGATGGGATATGCGACAGGTCTGCACAGGGAAGCGCTGATCGCGACAGGTGTAGTATTATTTGTGTTCATCCTGATCATCAACTTCAGTGTAGCAATGCTGAAAAGGAGGACAGAACATGAGTAATCAGACTGGAATCGGAGAAAAGCTGAAAAGCTATTTAAAACATCCGGGCTCATTTATTGTAATGCTTCTGGTGATGCTGGGAGCAATTATCACGTTTGCGGTTCTGCTGTTTTTGATCGCTTATATTCTGATCAACGGAGTGCCGCATATCAAGCCGTCTTTGTTCGCGTTCGAATATACATCTGAGAATGCCTCTTTGATGCCGGCTTTGATTAACACGATTATCATGACGCTGCTTTCTTTGCTGATCGCGGTTCCGTTTGGAATCTTCTCTGCGATCTTCCTTGTAGAGTATGCAGGGAAAGGGAATAAATTTGTGGAAGTGATCCGTCTGACAACAGAGACACTTTCCGGAATCCCTTCCATCGTATATGGATTGTTCGGAATGTTGTTTTTTGTCAATACATTAGGATGGGGATTTTCCCTGCTGGCCGGTGCGTTTACACTGGCGATCATGATCCTTCCGCTGATCATGAGAACAACAGAAGAAGCGTTAAAAGCAGTTCCGGATTCCTTCAGAGAGGGAAGTTTTGGACTGGGAGCAGGAAAGCTGCGTACCGTATTTAAGATTGTACTCCCGTCGGCAATTCCTGGAATTTTAGCAGGGATCATCCTGGCGGTTGGAAGAATTGTGGGAGAGACAGCGGCGCTGATCTATACAGCAGGTACTGTTGCACAGGTACCGACAAATGTTTTTGGTTCCGGAAGAACCCTGGCAGTTCATATGTACAATCTGTCCAGTGAAGGACTGTACATGGATCAGGCATATGCAACAGCAGTCATTCTTCTGATACTTGTAGTCGGAATCAACACGATTTCGAGCGTAATCGCGAAAAAACTGACAAAAGCGTAGAGAGAAAGGAATAAACAATGGGGAAGATCAGTGTGAAAAACCTGGATTTATATTACGGAGATTTTAAAGCACTCAAAAATATCAATCTGGAAATAGAGGCAAATAAAATTACAGCGTTTATCGGACCGAGTGGATGTGGAAAGTCCACGTTATTAAAGTCCATCAACCGCATGAATGATCTGGTGGAAGGATGCTGCATCGATGGTGATATCCTTCTGGACGGACAGAATATCTTCAAAGGAATGGATGTGAACCTGCTCCGTAAGCGGGTAGGAATGGTGTTTCAGAAACCAAACCCATTTCCAATGAGCATTTATGACAATATTGCCTATGGACCGAGAACACACGGAATCCGTTCCAAAGCAAAACTGGATGATATTGTAGAAAAGTCACTGCGAAATGCGGCAATCTGGGATGAGTGTAAAGACCGTCTCAAAAAAAGTGCGTTGGGAATGTCCGGAGGACAGCAGCAGAGACTCTGTATTGCCAGAGCACTTGCAGTAGAACCGGAAGTACTTTTGATGGATGAGCCGACATCCGCTCTGGATCCGATTTCTACATCGAAGATAGAAGACCTTGCGATGGAACTGAAAAAAGATTATACTATTGTCATGGTAACACACAACATGCAGCAGGCGGTACGTGTGTCGGATAACACAGCCTTTTTCCTTCTTGGAGAAGTGATTGAGTACAACAACACAGAAACATTGTTTTCCATTCCGTCTGATAAGAGAACGGAAGATTATATTACAGGGAGGTTTGGTTAATTTATGCGCAACAAATTTGACAGACAGCTACAGATACTGGAGGAGCAGCTTATTCATATGGGTGAGTTGTGTGAGAGTGCGATCGCGAATGCGACAAAGGCGTTGAGCGATGGAAGTATTGAGCAGGCAAAGGCAGTGATCAATGCGGATGCTGAGATCGATGAGATGGAAAAAGATATTGAAAAGCTTTGTCTGAAACTGCTCTTACAGCAGCAGCCGGTGGCAAAGGATCTGAGAAGAATCTCAGCAGCATTGAAGATGATCACAGATATGGAGCGAATCGGAGATCAGACGGCAGATATTGCGGAAATCGTAATTTCAGCCAATACAGAGGAAAGCGTAGATATCAAGGATATCGGAAGAATGGCATCTGTTGTAAGTAAGATGGTGCGCGACAGCGTCACATCGTATGTACAGAAAGATCTGGAGCTTGCGCGCCAGGTAATGCTGGAAGATGATAAAGTGGATCGCCTCTTTGACAATATCCGGGAAGAGATGGTAAATTATATCGCGATCAATAAAGGGCAGCGGGGCAGCCGGATCGTGGATCTGATCATGGTGACAAAATATCTGGAGCGTATCGGAGATCATGCGACCAACATTGCAGAGTGGGTGGAATTTTCCATTACAGGAGTACACCGAAACGGAGTGAATGTATAAGTGTAAAAAGGAGAAAAGATATGATTTATTGCGTGGAAGATGATGACAATATCCGCGAACTGGTCATTTACACTCTGGAGACGACCGGTCTTAAGGCAAAGGGATTTGCAGAAGGCACGGCATTTATGGAAGCTTTGGCGTTTGATACGCCAGAGCTTATTTTACTTGATATCATGCTTCCGGGTGAGGATGGGCTGGAGCTTTTGAAAAAGCTGAAGAATTCCGCAAAGACGAAGGATATTCCGGTGATCATGGTGACTGCAAAGGGTGCAGAGTATGACAAGGTGATCGGTCTGGATTCGGGAGCGGATGATTATGTGACCAAGCCTTTCGGAATGATGGAGCTGGTATCCAGGATCAAAGCAGTTCTTCGAAGATCCGGCAGAGTGCAGGAGCAGGATATGCTGTCAGTCAACGGAGTCAGTGTAGATGTGAAAAAGCATGAAGTGAAAGTGGCAGGAGAAATCGTGACACTGACACTGAAGGAGTTTGAGCTCCTGGAGAGACTGATGAGAAACCAGAATATTGTACTGACAAGAGATCAGCTTTTAGAGGATATCTGGGGATATGATTTTGATGGAGAGACAAGAACGGTAGATGTGCATGTGCGGACACTCAGACAGAAGCTGGGAGAAAAAGGCGATATTATCAAGACTGTACGGGGAGTCGGCTACAGAATAGGAGGAGGCAATGAAGGCTAAGATTCAGAGAAGTATGCTTCTTGTTCTGTTTGTGACGATCCTGATTTTTTATGGACTTTTGACACTGGTTATGTATCAGAAGAACCTGACGCTGCTAAAAGAAGAAGTGAATCAGGAGGCCAGGTATATCCGGACTGCTGTCGATATTTCGGGACCAGCGTATCTGAAAGAAATGGACGGAGTGGATATAAAAACCCGGGTCACGAGAATCAGTACGGAGGGAAAGGTGCTTTATGATTCAGGCAATGACGCAGAAACACTGGAAAATCACAGCAAACGTTCGGAGGTAAAAGAGGCGCTTGCAAGTGGAACCGGTGAGGATGTCCGCGTATCCGGAACCGTTGGAAAAGAGATGTATTATTATGCGATCCTTCTGCAGGATGGCTCTGTACTTCGCGTGGCAAAGACGATGGACAATCTGGGAGCTATGGCAAGAGATACACTTCCGGTGATCGGGGTACTGGCAGTTGTGATGATGATATTTGCATGGATTCTCGGGCGCTGGCAGACAGAACGGCTGATTCGTCCGATCAATGAACTGGATATTGAGCATCCGCTGGAAAATGTGGTCTATGAAGAATTAAGGCCGCTGTTGACTGCGATGGACAGACGGAACAAAGAAAAAGCGGCAGTGGAAGATATGAGAAAAGAGTTTTCCGCAAATGTCTCTCACGAATTGAAAACGCCGCTGACTTCGATTTCCGGCTATGCGGAGATCATGAAAAACGGACTGGTCCGTCCGGAGGATATTCCCAATTTTTCAGAGCGGATTTACAAAGAAGCAAAACGCCTGATCACATTGATCGAAGATATCATAAAATTATCCAAACTGGATGAAGGCTCCGTAGAGATTGAAAAAGAAGAAGTAGATCTTTACGAACTGAGCAGAGAGATTATCAGCAGACTGTCCATGCAGGCAAGTATGAAGCATGTTCATGTTTCTCTTTCAGGAGAGCCGGTAACCTATGTGGGAATCCGGCAGATCCTGGATGAGATGATCTACAATATTTGTGAGAATGCGATCAAATATAATGTAGAGGGCGGAAGTGTCTCTGTCTGGGTAGGCAGCACACTGAATGGCCCAAAAGTTCAGGTGAATGATACCGGGATCGGGATACCGAAAGAGCATCAGGAGCGAATCTTTGAGCGGTTCTACAGAGTGGATAAAAGTCATTCCAAAGAGCGGGGCGGCACAGGGCTGGGACTCTCCATCGTGAAGCATGGAGCGCTGCTTCACAATGCAAAGGTAAGTGTGGAGAGTGATACCGGAAAAGGAACACGGATGGAAATTCTGTTTGAGACATCTCAGTCAGAGTGATGTAAAAGCGTTCTGGGTAGTTCGTGAAATTCTGTTTTGTAGGCTCGTGAAAATGTGGAGTAATCCTGAAAGCCGCTTGCAAGGCAGGCCTGCGTGATCGGCATCCCATCCAGGATCAAAGTGCGGGCAAGCAAAAGCCTGCGGTAGGTGATATAATTTCCGATGGTATATCCGGTTTCCGCTTTGAAGAGGCGCATCATATAATATTTGCTCAGATAAACCCGGGAAGAGAGAAAATCTACGTCCAGAGATTCTGTCAGGTGCTGGTTGATATACTGGATCAGATCGACGATCTTCGGATTGTACAGACTGGTGTCCAGAAATTCTACCCGGTTTTTAATGGCAGCCCGGTTGAGGTGGATCATAAATTCCAAAAATAAGATCTGCCGGTACAGACTGCCGGCATATTCCGTATCAGAAAAAGAACGTTCCAGGCGGTTCGTGATCTTGAAAAGAGAGCTTTTTTCAAGAGAATGAATGCGCAGCACATTGGAATGTTCTTTTTTTGCTTTTTCAAAACAATAGGAAAGATCATAGTCATCAGTCCGGTAGGCATCAATAAAACCGGGAGAAATATAGACGATGATCCGTTCATAGGGAAGAGAAGGATCCACCTGAACCCTGTGGATATCATTCCGGTTTACGAGGACAATGTCGTAAGGTTCCAAAGGATATGTCTTTCCTTCTACAAAGTATTGCACATTACCGGAAATAAAAATCGTGATTTTGTGGAATTCGTGGTAATGAAATTCAAATTCTGTGGAAATCTGATCGGTCAGATGAAAAATCTTAAAGTCACTGTTTAAGTATCCACGCTTATTGTATCCGCCCATAATAACCTCCTGAAAAATAAGATACTTTCAGTATAGAGCATTATTTGCAATATAGAAAGCATTTTCTCTATTCTATTTGAAGAAAATGCGGGATATAATAAAAACAGAGACAAATCAGGAAGCAATATCGAGGAGGCAAAAAAATGGATATCACATTAGAACGTTATCACGGATTGGGAAACGATTATCTGGTCTATGATCCAAATAAAAATGAACTGGAGCTGAATGAAGAAAATGTGAAAATGCTCTGTAACCGGAATATGGGGCTTGGAGCAGACGGAATTCTGGAAGGACCGTTAATGGAAGAAAAGCAGATGGCAGTCCGTATCTGGAATCCGAACGGAAGCATTGCCGAAAAGAGCGGAAACGGTGTGCGGATTTTTGCCAAATATTTGAAAGATGCAGGATATGTACAGAAGAAGCATTATACAATGCTGACCGATGGCGGCGAGGTAGAAATCACTTACCTGAATGAAGAGGGAAGCAGGCTGAAGGTTTCTATGGGGAAACTGTCATTCTGGAGTGATGAAATCCCGGTGATCGGAGAGCGCAGACAGGTTATCAATGAGGATATGGTATTCGGGCGGACATTGTACCCGGCAACCTGTGTATCCATCGGAAATCCGCATTGTGTGATCCCGATGCAGGAGATTTCAGAGCCACTGGTGTGTAAGATCGGAAGAGAGTCCGAGCGCGCAAGGTATTTCCCGAATCATATCAATACAGAGCTCATGAATGTCATTGATATGAACAATATCGCAATTGAAACTTACGAAAGAGGAGCCGGATACACCATGGCAAACGGAACCGGAGCATGTGCGGCAGCAGGTGTTGCGTACAAACTGGGACTGACCTCTAACAAAGTGATCGTTCATATGCCGGGCGGAGAGCTTCAAGTAGAGATCGGAGATGACTGGGAAGCCTATATGACGGGAGATGTGTTCTATGTGGCAGCAGTAAAATTGAGCAGCGAATTTGTGGAAATGCTGCGTGCAGTATAGAAGAGAGAAGAAAGAAGCAGGGAGCAGATGTTCTCTGCTTTTTTATACAAGAAATTCTCTTGCGGCTGGAACTCAGATGTGCTACGATATCTATAACAAAAGAGGAAAGGTGATAGTATGCTGATAACAGTTGATTTTAACAGCGAAGAGGCAATCTATATGCAGCTTCGCAATCAGATTATCATGGGCATTGCGACTTCGGTGATCAGAGAAGGAGATTCCCTGCCTTCTGTACGGCAGCTGGCAGATACTGTGGGAGTCAATATGCACACAGTTAATAAAGCGTATACTGTTTTAAAGCAGGAGGGATTTATCCAGCTGGACAGAAGACACGGGGCAGTGATCGCTCTGGATGCAGATAAGCTGCAGGCTTTGGAAGAGATGCGCGGACAGCTTCAGATCGTGCTGGCAAAGGCACATTGTAAGGAGATCACCAGAGAAGAAGTGCATGAACTGGTGGATGAGATATTTGATAATTATGAATAGCAGGAGGAGTATATGCAGAATCAATATACAAGACAGGCAGAACATGCGATAAAATATGCAGCCAGGATGGCGAGAAAACTAAAACATCCATACATCGGAACAGAGCATCTCCTTTTAGGACTGCGCAGCGAGATCACAGGTGTGGCAGGCCAGGTGCTGGCATCCCACGGAGTGGACGAAGAGCAGCTTCTGCATCTGATGGATGAGCTGATCGTTCCGGGAGAAGAGGTTTTACAGCAGGATGATCCAAAAGAAAGTCCGAGACTGGAGTATATTCTGGAAAATGCAAAGAAAGAGGCGCTGCATCTGCGCACCGGAGATGTTGGAACAGAGCATTTGCTTTTGGCGATCATGCATGATGCAGACTGCGTGGCAGCCAGGATGCTGATCACCCTGAACATCAATTTGCAGAAGATCCTGCAGGATGTATTAAATGCGGCAGGGGTAGATGCAAAAGAATATCAGGAAGAGATTCAGGAAGACGGACGTACCAGAAGAGGCGCCGTTGACCAGTACTGTACAGATCTGACTGCCGAGGCAGCAGAAGGAAAACTGGATCCGGTGATCGGCAGAGAGGATGAGATCTATCGTCTGATGCAGATTTTGAGCCGGCGCACCAAGAACAATCCTTGTCTGATCGGAGAACCGGGAGTCGGAAAGACCGCTGTGATAGAAGGACTTGCAGAACGGATCGCGGCAGAAGTTGTTCCGGAAGGGATGAAGGGAAAAAGAGTTCTGACTCTGGATCTGCCCGCGCTGATTGCAGGCTCCAAATACCGCGGAGAATTTGAAGAACGCATGAAAAGTCTGATTTCGGAAGTGAAAGCGGATGGAAACAGCATTTTATTTTTAGATGAGATTCACACCATGATCGGAGCGGGAGGCGCAGAAGGAGCCATTGATGCTTCCAGTATTTTAAAACCTTCACTTGCCAGAGGAGAGATTCAGCTGATCGGTGCAACGACCATTGCAGAGTATCGCAAATATATCGAAAAGGATGCGGCACTGGAGAGAAGATTCCAGCCGATCACGGTAGAAGAACCTTCGAAAGAGCGGTGTATGGAGATTTTACAGGGATTACAATCCCGTTATGAGTCACATCACCGGGTGACAATTTCAAAAGAGGCGCTAAAGGCAGCTGTAGAATTGTCAAAGCAATACATCACAGACAGAAATCTTCCGGACAAAGCAATTGATGTTCTGGATGAGGCTTGCTCAAAGGTCAGCCTGAAAGGCTATAAAGTACCTGACAATCTGCAGCAGATGGAAGATGAGCTGAAAGAACTGGCAAAACAAAAAGAAGCGAGCATCTGCAAAGGGGATATGAAGGCAGCAGCAGATTTTCATGCAAGAGAGAAAGAGGCAGAGACAAAACTGGAAATGCTCAGAAAACGTTTCCACAAAAAACAGGCATCCGCACATCCGGAGGTAAGCGGAGATGATATTGCGGATGTCGTGTCAGTCTGGACGAAGATCCCGGTACAGAAATTAAAAGAGACAGATGCACACAGATTGCAAAAACTGGAAGAGACACTCCACAAAAGAGTAATCGGACAGGAGGAAGCAGTCAGCGCAGTCGCGCGGGCAGTGAAGCGCGGACGTGTGGGATTAAAGAGCCCGAATCGTCCGATTGGTTCCTTCCTATTCCTCGGACCGACCGGTGTCGGTAAAACAGAGCTTTCCAAGGCTCTGGCAGAGGCACTGTTTGGAAGAGAAGATTCTATGATCCGGGTCGATATGTCTGAATATATGGAAAAACATTCTGTGGCAAAGATGATCGGTTCTCCTCCCGGATACGTGGGACACGATGAAGGCGGGCAGCTCAGCGACAAAGTAAGAACACATCCATATTCTGTAATCTTATTCGATGAAATCGAAAAAGCCCATCCGGATGTATTTAACATCCTGTTGCAGGTGCTGGATGACGGTCGTATTACAGATTCACAGGGAAGAGTTGTTGATTTCAGTAATACAGTGATCATTATGACCTCCAATGCCGGGGCGAAAGCAATCGTAGATCCGAAAAAACTCGGGTTTGCAGTAAAAGAAGATAAAGCAGACGATTACAAGAGAATGAAACAGAATGTGATGGACGAAGTGAAGATGATCTTCCGTCCGGAATTTTTGAACCGGATCGATGAGATTATCGTATTCCATGCACTGGGTGAAGAGCACTTGAAGAAGATCGTCAGTCTGATGTGCCGTGAATTTACAAAACGAGTCAAGACACAGCTGGATATCAGCCTGACCCTGAGGGATTCTGCGAAAAAACGGATTGCGGAAAAAGGCAAAGATACAAAATACGGAGCGCGTCCGCTTAGAAGAGCAATGCAGACAGAGCTGGAAGATAAGCTGGCAGAAGCAATCCTGAATGGGGAAGTGAAACCGGGCGAACAGATTGAGGCAGGAGTTTCCGGAAAAGAAATAAAATTTTACTTAAAGAATGCAAATTAAGTAGAAAAAGAATTTGATATATTATATAATACAGACAGAAGAAAAGAGCTCTTGCCGCAAGTGATGGCGGGATGCAGAAATACCTAGGAGGACAAGGAAAATGGCAATCGTAAAAGAATTATTACGCACAGAAGAAGACGGAAGACTGAGTTTTGGAGACTATACACTGGCGTCTAAAACGAAGCTGGATAATTTCGAATTTGAGGGCGACTTATATAAAGTAAAGACATTTTCAGAGATCACAAAATTAGAAAAAAACGGAATGTTTGTATACGAATCTGTTCCGGGAAGTGCGGTAGAGAACTTTAAACTCACAGATACAGAGGTCGCTTTTCAGATTTCTGCACCGGAGGATGTACAGTTTACACTGGAACTTGAGCCGGAGAGTGAATACGAAGTGCTTCTGGATGGTGTTTCAGCCGGAAAGATGACCACAAATCTGAGCGGAAAGCTGAGTGTCAGTGTTGAGATCAGCGAAGGGGAAGCTGTGGACGTCAAAGTAGAAAAATGCTGATTGCAAGAGTAGAAGACATTTTATAATCAATAAGAGCAGAGAGCTGGGGCTGTGAATGAAAACAGCGTTCAGCTCTTTTTTATGGAGGAGTATATGGCAAAAGGAAAGAAAAGTATTTTTTTCTGTCAGAATTGCGGACATGAAGAGGCAAAATGGCTGGGGCAATGTCCGGTTTGTAAAGAATGGAATACATTCGCAGAAGAAAAAGTGAGTGCCGGATTGAGCCGCGGGACAACGGCAGCTGCAAAGCAGAGTAAAACAGCAGAAGTAGTTCCGCTTTCTCAGATCAGTGCCAGGGATGATACCAGGATGCTGACCGGGATGAAAGAACTGGATCGGGTGCTTGGAG
>QFCE01000137.1_pt1:0-12500 | contig 266367 bp, 209 predicted proteins | sample 5346091 | NCBI WGS metagenome assembly QFCE01 (sample SAMN09062252, study PRJNA434731) | Human gut metagenome, whole genome shotgun sequencing project. | isolation source: stool timepoint A chromium assembly | host: Homo sapiens | collected 2015 | reverse complement strand
CCGGAATGAGTAGCGAGAGGAAGGTGAGAATCCTTCCGGCCGAATATCTAAGGTTTCCAGAGTAAAGCTGATCTGCTCTGGGTAAGTCGGGGCCTAAGGCGAGGTCGAAAGACGTAGTCGATGGATAACAGGTAAAGATTCCTGTACTGTATCATAACAGAACTGTGGGGACGCAGACAGAGAGCATAAGCCGGGAATGGAAAGACCGGTACAAGCGAGGTAGGAGTGCATCAGGCAAATCCGGTGCACAATCTGAAGACGTGATGTGGGGCGTAAAGCCGGAAGTATGTGAGCTGGCTGCCAAGAAAAGCCGCTATTGTTTATGATATACCCGTACCGTAAACCGACACAGGTGGATGAGGAGAGAATCCTAAGGCCGACGGGAGAAGCATTGTTAAGGAACTCGGCAAAATGACTCCGTAACTTCGGGAGAAGGAGTGCCATGTAAAAGTGGCCGCAGAGAATTGGCCCAAGCAACTGTTTAGCAAAAACACAGGTCTATGCAAAACCGAAAGGTGAGGTATATGGGCTGACGCCTGCCCGGTGCTGGAAGGTTAAGGGGAGAGGTTAGCCGTAAGGCGAAGCTTTGAACTTAAGCCCCAGTAAACGGCGGCCGTAACTATAACGGTCCTAAGGTAGCGAAATTCCTTGTCGGGTAAGTTCCGACCCGCACGAAAGGCGTAATGATTTGGGCACTGTCTCAACAATGCACCCGGTGAAATTGAAATACCAGTGAAGATGCTGGTTACCTGCGCCAGGACGGAAAGACCCCATGGAGCTTTACTCTAGCTTGATACTGGGATTCGATATTGCATGTACAGGATAGGTGGGAGACTGAGAACTGATGACGCCAGTTGTCAGGGAGTCACTGTTGGGATACCACCCTTGTAGTATTGGATTTCTAACCAGCAGCCGTGAACCGGCTGGGGGACAATGTCAGGTGGGGAGTTTGACTGGGGCGGTCGCCTCCGAAAGGGTATCGGAGGCGCAGAAAGGTTCCCTCAGAATGGTTGGAAACCATTCGAAGAGTGCAAAGGCAGAAGGGAGCTTGACTGCGACACCGACGGGTGGAGCAGGTACGAAAGTAGGACTTAGTGATCCGGTGGTATAAAGTGGGATTGCCATCGCTCAACGGATAAAAGCTACCCTGGGGATAACAGGCTTATCACTCCCAAGAGTTCACATCGACGGAGTGGTTTGGCACCTCGATGTCGGCTCATCGCATCCTGGGGCTGAAGTAGGTCCCAAGGGTTGGGCTGTTCGCCCATTAAAGCGGTACGCGAGCTGGGTTCAGAACGTCGTGAGACAGTTCGGTCCCTATCCGGCGTGGGCGTAGGATATTTGAGAGGAGCTGCCCTTAGTACGAGAGGACCGGGGTGGACTGGCCGCTGGTGGATCTGTTGTATTACCAAATGCATGGCAGAGTAGCCAAGCCGGGACGGGATAAACGCTGAAGGCATCTAAGCGTGAAGCCCCCCTCAAGATGAGATATCCCATAACGTCAAGTTAGTAAGACCCCTTGAAGACGACGAGGTAGATAGGGCAGAGGTGGAAGTGCGGTAACGCATGGAGCTGACTGTTACTAATAGGTCGAGGGCATAACCAAGCAAGGTGATAGGAAAAGGATGAATTCTTTGTATGCAGTTTTGAAGGTATAGGAAATACAGATGGAATGAGAGGCAGCACCGGTTGGTGTTGTTTTTTTGTGTTGTTACTGTTTCCACGAATCTTTTGCTTTAAAATGACGAAATTTGGCGATAAGAAGACGGTGACTGGGATGTATATTAATGCTATAATGAAGAAAAATAAGAAAAGGAGTAGAGAACTTATGAAGAATATGGGGAAAAAGATACGCTACATAGCATTTTTTATCGGAGTATGTGTCTTGCTTGCAGGATGTGGGAAGAAATTTGATGCCAGTGGTTATACCAAGGCAGTTTTGGATGTAAGTTATAAAAACGAAATTCAGAAGTATGTAGAATTAACAGGGGCGGATGAAAAGGAAGCGGATAAAATATTTGAAGATAATCTTCAAAACAACATGGATATAATGCTACAAGAATTTTCCGGCTATGAATTGCCGGATGAGTTGGAAGAAAAGTATCGAAAGTTGTTTAGCGATATGATGAAGCAAGTAAAATATACAGTTGCAGAGGCAAAAGAAGTAGAAAACAAAAATTTCACGGTAGATGTAAAAGTAGAGCCTATGTTAATCTTTAATGATACCTATCAGGAGCTTCAGAAACAGACAGAAGATTATGCTACTCAGGTTAGTAATGAAGTGATGAATGGAGCACCCTTACCGTCTGAGACAGATATGCAGACACATGTTTTTGAAATTTATCATGATATTTTGCGGAATTATCTGGATCAGGGGATGAAATACGGGGATCCGGAGACGATTACAGTACATGTAAACAAGGATGATAAAAATGTATATACGATTGCTGATGAAGACATTTCTAAAATAGATGGGAAAGTGATGGCAATGGATGTAATTGAACAATAAAAACAGAGTGCACCTGACTTTTTGGGTGCACTGTTTGTTTGTAAATGATGTTAGAAATAAAATATTTTGAATTGTAGAAAAAATTCAAAAATTTTCTTGACAAACAGAGGAATAACAGGTATACTTAACGAGTATTCAAGAGATACACCATATAGGGGATTGGTCAAATGGTATGATAGGGGTCTCCAAAACCTTTGGTGGGAGTTCGATTCTCTCATCCCCTGTTCTTAGGAAGTCGTGAAAAGTTCTAGAAATGGAAGATTTTACGGCTTTTATTTATTATCAAAAATATGGAGGTAATCAAAGTTCCTCTTGAACAGAACCAACGATAAAAAGTTTTGACTTTTTCTAAAACATGTGATAAAATTTATAAGGTTAAAATAAAGTGTGAATGATAAGTACATTTGCACTTTTTTTATGCCTTGAGAACAAAAGAGTGAAAGATACAAAAGAGAGGAGAAGAATTTTGCTTACGATTACAGATTATGTGAAAGCAAAGACTTTGGAAGAAGCTTACGAATTGAACCAGGCGAGAAACAGCCGTGTAATGGGCGGAATGATGTGGATGCGTCTTGGAAATGCGAGAGTAAAGACAGTAATCGATCTGTCAGAGCTTGGTCTTGATCAGATTGAAGAGACAGACCATGTATTTAAAATCGGGGCGATGTGTACTTTGAGACAGCTGGAGTTACATCAGGGATTACGTGAAATGTATGGCGACGGAATTGCAGAGTGTGTCCGCCACATTGTTGGAGTGCAGTTTCGAAATCAGGCGACAGTCGGCGGAAGTATATATGGAAGATTTGGATTTTCAGATGTACTGACGGCATTATTGGCTTTGGATACATTTGTGGAGTTATATAATGGAGGAATTATCCGACTTTCGGAATTTGTAAATCGTAAAAAAGATAAGGATCTTCTTCTCTCTATTATAATAAGAAAAAGCAAGCGTTCCTTCCGCTATGATTCAGTACGGCAAACCAAAACAGATTTTCCGGTGATTGCATGTTCTGTTGTCACTGGAATGGTCAACGGAGTAGAGTCCTGGTACTTTTCAGTGGGAGCAAGACCGATGAAAGCAGCACTGTTAGAAAAGCAGTGGGAGATTCCGGCAGATATTTCGGAAGAAGAAATCCGGGAATATGCAAAAATAGTAGCTTCGGAATTTGAGTATGGAACCAATATGAGAGGAAGTGCAAAGTATCGTCAGCATCTGGCAGAGGTACTGATCTTCAGAGAGATGCGTTCAATCATCACGGAGGGAAGAGCATGGAAGTAAGGTTTAAATTAAATGGAAAACAGGTATCGGCAGAAGTATCCGGAGATACCATACTTCTGGATGTATTGAGAAATTTAGGATGCTACAGTGTGAAATGTGGGTGCGAGACAACAAACTGCGGACTTTGTACAGTCTGGATCAATGGAAAATCCAGACTTTCCTGCTCGATTCTGGCAGCAGGGATCGAGGGGCAGGAAGTGACGACTCTGGAAGGGCTGAAAGAGGAAGCAGAAGAGTTCGGTGCATTTCTTGCACAGGAAGGTGCAGAACAGTGTGGATTCTGCTCTCCGGGATTTATTATGAATGTGCTGGCAATGGTGCGGGAGTTAGAAAATCCAACGATTGAAGAAATGAAAGAATATTTATCAGGAAATTTGTGCAGATGTACCGGATATATGGGACAGCTTCGGGCAATCCGGAAATATATGGCGGTGAAAAAGCAGAGTGAGAAAGAGAAGGAGGTGCAGGCATGGGGAACAGAGTGGTAAGTCAGGCCATTCCGAAAGTGGATTATAAGGCGCTGGTAACAGGAAAGGCAGTTTACACAGATGATCTGGCGGCAAAAGACAGTCTTGTTGTTAAAGTATTAAGGAGTCCTCATGCACATGCATTGATTCAGGATATCAATCTGACAAGGGCAGAACTGGTTCCGGATATTGAATGTATTCTGACATACAAAGATTGTCCGGACAAGCGGTTTACGATGGCGGGACAAACATATCCGGAGCCGAGTCCTTATGACAGACTGATCCTGGATCAGAGAGTCCGTTTTGTAGGAGATGCAGTTGCGATCGTTGCCGGACGGACAAAAGAAGCGGTAAATAAGGCGTTAAAATTGATCAAAGTAAAGTATGAGGTATTAGAGCCTGTACTTGATTTTCATAAAGCCAAAGACAATCCGATTCTGGTGCATCCGGAAGAAAACTGGAAGAGTCTGTGTCCGGTAGGGGCAGACAACAAGCGAAATCTCTGTGCACATGACAGCTGTGAAGAGGGAGATATAGAAGCGGTTCTGGCAAACTGTGAGTATATCATTGATCAGGTGTATCATACAAAGGCAAACCAGCAGGCAATGATGGAAACATTCAGAACATATACATATCTGGATACGTATGGAAGATTGAATGTCCTTTCGTCCACACAGGTTCCGTTCCATGTACGGCGGATTCTTGCAAATGCATTGGATATTCCAAAGTCGAAGATTCGTGTGATCAAGCCAAGGATCGGAGGCGGTTTCGGGGCAAAACAGTCTGTTGTCTCAGAAGTTTATCCGGCACTGGTAACATGGAAAACGGGAAAACCGGCAAAGATGATTTTTACAAGAGAAGAATCTATGATTGCATCCTCTCCGCGGCACGAGATGGAGGTTCATGTCCGTCTTGGAGCTGATAAAGACGGAATTATTCAGGGAATAGATGTCTATACGCTTTCCAATACAGGAGCGTTTGGGGAACACGGACCGACAACAGTTGGACTTTCCGGTCACAAATCGATTCCTCTGTACGGGAAGGCGAAAGCATTCCGTTTTGCTTATGACGTGGTATACACGAATGTAATGTCAGCCGGTGCTTATCGTGGATATGGTGCAACACAGGGCTTGTTTGCAGTAGAGTCTGCAGTCAATGAGCTGGCAGAAAAAATGAATATGGATCCGGTCACGCTGCGTGAGAAAAATATGGTTCGTCAGGGGCAGGTAATGCCTGCATATTACGGGGAGACGGCAAACAGCTGTGCCCTGGATAAGTGTATGGAAAAGGCAAAAGAAATGATGAAATGGGATGAAAAATTCCCGAGCCGTGATATGGGAAATGGAAAAGTCAGAGGTGTCGGTGTGGCAATGGCAATGCAGGGCTCAGGTATTTCCGCTGTAGATACAGCATCTGTTGGAATTAAAGTGAACGATGATGGATTCTACAGTCTCTTGATTGGTGCTTCAGATATGGGAACAGGGTGTGACACGATTTTGTCACAGATGGCAGCAGAATGTCTGGACTGTGAGATGGATGAGATTATTGTGCATGGAGTGGATACAGATTCTTCTCCTTATGATACAGGTTCCTATGCATCAAGTACTACATATGTGACAGGAATGGCAGTCGTACGTACCTGTGAAACACTAAAAGACAAACTTTGCGAAAAAGGTGCACAGTACCTGGGATGTGATGTGGACGATGTGGATTTTGACGGACAGTGTGTTGTGAATATCAAAACAGGTACATCCATTTCGAGAGCGGAAATCGGAAACCGTGTGATGTGCAACAATGAAGAGGCGCTCTATGCCAGTGAGGCATACAGCTCACCGATTTCACCGCCGCCGTTTATGGTTGGAATGGCGGAAGTGGAGATTGACAAAGAAACCGGAGAACTGGAATTGATTGATTATGTGGCAGTAGTAGATTGTGGAACGGTAGTGAATCCAAGTCTGGCGAGAGTACAGACAGAGGGAGGACTTGCGCAGGGAATCGGAATGGCCATGTATGAAGATGTCATCTATAATGCAAAAGGAAAAAATTACAGCAATTCCTTTATGCAGTATAAAATCCCAAGCCGTCTGGATGTGGGCAATATCCGGGTGGAATTTGAAAGCAGCTACGAGCCGACAGGCCCGTTTGGAGCGAAATCGATAGGCGAGATTGTGATCAATACGCCGTCCCCTGCGATTGCAAGTGCAGTCAGCCATGCGGTCGGAGTAAAAGTGAGAGAACTTCCGATCACCGCAGAAAAAGTATTCTGGGGGATGCAGGAAGAAGATTAAGAAAAATCTCCATATCCGATGAAAATCGGATGTGGAGATTTTTTTAGAAAGTGACTTTGTGAAAGAGTAACAAAAACGAGAAAAATAGAAAAAACAGCTGTACTGCTCTACAGAAGCATGTTATAATCATCTACATCAATAAGAACAAATCTGGTAAATTCTTATTCTTATTAATCTGCATACATTTCTTAATGTTGTAAAAATCTCAGTCAAATAAACAATGCATTGCTTATGAAAATATGTTTCCAAAAAACAATATAAAAATAAAAGAAGGAGTTTATTGTATGGGTATGACAAATGAACAATTGCTGCAGTCTATCACTACGGTTATTGTAGACCGTTTTGATATGCTGGATGGAAGAATCGAGAGGTTGGAACAGCGGGTAGATAAAATGGACACCGAGTTCCGACAGAAATTTGAACAAATAGATCAGAAGTTTGAACAGATAGGCCAGAAATTCGAACAGATAGACCGGAAGTTCGAGCAGATAGACCGGAAGTTCGAGCAGATAGACCGGAAGTTCGAGCAGATAGATCAGAAGTTCGAACAGATAGACCAGAAGTTTGAACAGATAGACCGGAAGTTTGAGCAAATAGATCAGAAGTTTGATCAGATGGATCGAAAGTTGGAACAAATAGATCAGAAGTTCGAACAGATAGATCGAAGATTACAGGATATGAACCAAAGACTAGAGGGTACGAATCGAAGATTAGATGGTGTGGAGCAAAAATTAAAGGATATGGAGCATACGATCATAGAAGTGGAAAGCAATGTCCTGTCAGAATTGGATACAGTGCAGGAACATGCGAACAATCGATCTGAGCGTATTGAAAACCGTTTGGTGTGTCTTGAACGCAATGGCAATAGTGCGCCAGATTGCGCACTTGCTTTGCGGACAGAAAAGTTGGAAGAGCGAGTAGAAGCTTTAGAACGAAAGGTATCATGAGGATAAGTTTATTTGCTGTCCTGTTTCTGATAAGCAATTCGGCTTGATCCATCTTCTGTCAGGATGGTTCCGCATTTTTTGAAATCCAGTTTAGCGAGAAGACTCTGCATGACGAGATTATCCTGATGGGTGTCAATTTTCAGATTGTGACATTGTGAGAATGCCCAGCTTAAACAAAAAGAAGCTGCACCTTTTACTGTACCGTCAGAAGCAATTCGGTGAACGACTCCGTAAGGTGCGTCATTTAACCAGTTCCCGTCGTAGATTGTGGTATAAGTGACATCATTTTCAAATGCATAGTAAAAAACAGCAATAACGCGATTGTTTTCTTCGCAGACATAGGCGTTGCCCATCCGGATATCATGTTCTATCATATCAACAGGAGGATATGTGGTTCCCCATTGAGTCGGATTTCCATGAGACGCCATAAAAGAACGGGCATGTTCATAAATGCGAAGGATAGAATCTAAATCTTTTAAAGTAGCAATTCTGATTTTCATAAGTGCAATTTCCTTTCCCTGATATATTAGATTTTATTGTAAGTGATAAGAAGAAAAAATGCAAATTGAAGAAAAAAATAGGGGGGGGGGAAAATGATGGTAGAAGCTGGAGAATGTGAAAAAAATATGGAAAAATTTTGAATAAAATGGATGTAAAGTGTTGACAAACTGTGCTAAGAGGAATACCATGATAATACCAAATAGAGGGATTATTAGGCTTACCAAGCCTAAGTTTATACACGTTTGGGAGTATAAATATAGGCACGACTAGAATTTGTAGCTTAGAAAATGAAAGGGAAAAGTCGTAATTGTACTGTTGGGGTAAAACTTATTAATTAAGAGCTATAAATGAGCAAATTTGAAAAATTGCACAAAACTACACTGCGAATTTCATAAATGAATCAAAATCATTACTTTCCTTTGCGCATTGAAAAAGATAACGATACTTTTCCAGCTGAATGGTATCACAGATTTCGTGATATCCAGTTTCAAACGAACAGAACCTACCAGTACCCACTGCACACATGAAATGTGCCAGTGACATAAGCAGCCAGTACCTTTTGATTCCCTGTGCAGAGCGTATCTGATAGCCGTCCAGTGCCAGTTTCTCCTTACACTGGCGGAAAAACACTTCAATCGGCCATCGACACACATATCAGGAAAGAATCTCCTGTGTAGATAGGGCTGCGTTTGTACTGATGAAAGCACGCAATGCTTTGGGATTACCAAATGCTTTTTCCGGATAACTCAAAAGAACTACCGCATTTTCTATGCCGTTGAGGTTTCCCTCGTACCGGTACACATGATCGTTTCGTTTTTTGACTGTCACAAGGTCAAATTCACGATGTGTAACAGACAATTCGGCGGCCAGTTCACGAAGTTTCTTTTTCATTCCCGATGGATACAGCAAACGGTTTGTTTTCAAAGCACCGATGGTATGGAACCCTCTCTGTGCAAAGGTATTGATTATCTTTTCAGAAACATACCAGCAGTCACAAAGAAAATAGGACATTACCGGTGGAACAGGCAGCTCCTTTGCAATGCTTTGTACAATGTCAATCTTGGAAATGGACTTATTGTACATTACAAAAGCATAGTTCAGAACAATGCCATTGCAGGAAAGCATAACAGCAACTGCCTGATGCCCGTAATCCTGTTTTCCCTTTAAATGGGATTGGTGAAAATACGCATCTTCAATCGGATGTAAAGCCTGTGACGAAGGCTTTGTCTCTGAAGCGATCGTATCGTCCACAATGCAGAGAACAGGCTTTCCGGTGCGTGCTGCTTCTGAATAAATAATCTCAATGACAGAGCATTTTAACGTATCTGAAAGTAATGAATCATCCCATTTTCCGGAATTGAGGAAATGGGCAATCGTAGTTCTGTGGCAGGAACTGTTTTTAGCAAAGTCCGTGGTTTTTCCATGGTATCCTGAAATAAATATGCTAATCAGGATGCTCATGAGGTGGTTCATCACTCGATTTGAATAAAATTTGCATAAATTTAATTTCTTAAACTGGTTGTATATGAATGAGGAATGATGTATAGTATTTGCGAGGGACACCTTCTTTCGTAAATGTTGCAAATGTTTGTTTTGGCACTTTCATTATACAACACACGGAATCGAGGTGTCTTTCTTTTATGCAAAATCACGAACTTGCTCATTTATAGTTAAGAGAATGTTTAGGAGGAAAGAAACATGTATAGGAAAAAGTTAATGTGCGCATGCTTAACAGGACTTATGGTTGTGACTGTTGCAACAGCAAATGTAGCGCCAGTATTTGCAGCTGAAGCACCAGCAGAAGAGACAGTACAGGAACCAGGCGCAGGAGCAGTAGGAGCAGATGTAACAGTTAAATTTGTAGATGAGAGAGGCAATGTAATTGACGAGAAAAACCTTAGCTTCGATGAAGGCATTTACAATTATGAGATGTTGGGTCAGTATCTTCCAGCTGGATATGAAAGAAAATCAATGGGAGATTTCCATGCGTTACAGGGTGCTGTGATTGAAGTTAGAGTTATGCAGAAAGCACCTGTAGAAGAAGTACAGAATGTAAAGATCAATTACTACGATGAAGCAGCTGGAAAACAGGTAGCAGAAGTGCCGGTACAGGTGTCCAGCAATGCATCAGTAGTAGATATGGCGATTCTGACAAGATATCTTCCAGCAGGATATACACTTGAAGGCTCTGATTGTGAAATTAGAGGAGGATATGTATATGTATCCGTAGCGCCAGCAGAAGAAGTACAGAATGTAAAGATCAATTACTATGATGAGGATGCTGAGAAACAGGTAGCAGAAGTACCGGTACAGGTGTCAATTGATACATCATGCGTAAACATGGCAATTCTGACAAGATATATGCCGGAAGGATATGCATTGGTAAGTTCAGACTGCATCATTAGAGATGGATACGTATATGTTTCTGTAAAGAAAGATGTAGAGATCAGAGAAGCAGTGCTTCACATTACATTTGAAACTCCGAACGGAGAAGTTGTTACAACAGAAACAGTAACAGCAGAAGGCGCTGATGGAGAAGACGCGGTATTCAGACTTGGTGTAGACTTCAATCTTCCAACAGGATACAAGCTGTCCAACGACAGAGATCAGGTAACAGAAATCACAATTCCATTTGGATCCACAGGCGGACATACAATGGTTGTAGAAAAAGGTGACCTTTCTTCCATCGTAAAAATCCAGTTTGTAGATGCTGAGAATAATGATGAAGTAGTAGCAGGCGGAGATTACTTTGTTGATGGTGATGGAGACGGAATCTTCCACACAAGAGAGATCACAGAGTGGGTACCGGAAGGATATGAGTTACAGGAAGTTGGAGATTTCCAGGTAGAGCTGTACAAAGAGACACCATTACAGCTGAGCGTAACAAAGATCAAAGAGGATAAACCGGAAACTCCGGATCCAGAGGAGCCAAATAAACCAGAAGATCCTGACAAAGAAGACACAAATAATAAAGACGACAAAAAAGAGGATACTAAGAAAGAAGATAAGAAGAAAAATTCTCCAAAGACCGGAGATGAGACAAGTGCAGCAGCTGCAGCATTACCGGCAGGTGTCAGTCTTGCAGCAATCCTTGCAGTATTAGTAAAAAAATTCAAATAATCTGAAAAACGAATAGACAGTTTTCAATTATAAGAAATGAGAATATTGCCAAAAATGCAGTGCGTTTTTGGCAATATTTTTCTATACGAGAGGAATGAATATACAATGAAAAAGTATATGAAGATTTTGACAATTATATGTATAGTAGGGATTTGCATGTGTGGATGTAGTAAGAATAAGCCGGAAGAAGCAACTCCATTAACGATATACGAGCAATTGAAGATTACAGATAAATCACTTTCAGAAGCTGATACCGGAGTGATTCAAGAAGGAATTACAAATTGGGTAAAATCTTTTTTAGCAATTAGCAGTGATACAAGAGATAAAGAAGCGATAAATAAAGGTTTATATCAGAGTATTGCCAATAAAGAACAGAAAGAAAAACTGAAACAAGATAGAGAATCATTTTATAAAGACAGTGTAGTCATAATAGAAGATGTGTCTCCAGAAATTAAAAGTACAAAAAAAGCAACATACAATGAGAAAGAAGTTGCTGTTGTTGATTGCAAGACTACTGTAAGAGGAATGAGAAATGACCAGGCATTTGAAAAGATATATACTATGCAGATGGTAGTCAATTATCAGACAAATGTTGTATCAGTGTATGAGGTTGAGGATATTACGTGGGAATAAGAAATACCGGTAAAGGGATATCAGTTTTGGAGAGATATCAGGTTACCGGTATTTTTTATGACAAAGAATATAAAAAATACAGCAATTTTTCATAGAATATTGGAAAGTATTGACAAAAAAAAGATTCGAATATACACTAGAAGTGTTTAGGTAGCAAACGTTACGGAAATTTGAAATGGTTTGTTATTTAAGGGGAAACTAAAAGTTATAATAGGAGGAAAGTAGTATGTACAGGAAAAAATTAATGCGCGTATGCCTGACGGGTGTTATGGTTGTTTCAATTGCAACAGCGAACGTTGCACCAGTGTTTGCAGCAGAGCCAGTGGAAAAGGTGGAGACGGAGAGCGATAGTTGGGATAGTATTTCTGGTGAAATTAATTTTAGAGATACAGACAACAATGAATCTATCTTTGTGCAATTTAACAATGAAAAAGTGGAGGATTATCGTTGGGGTGATGATCCGAAAGATACATATGAAGTATTGCCGGCAGAAACTGTGAAAAAATATCTTCCAGAAGGATATGAATTGGTAGAAGGTATCTATTCGGTAGCAGGTGGAGAGACACAGGATTCTTATTTTGTATATGCCGAGGTAAAGAAAGTACTTGTCGAAGAAACACAGGATGTGAAAATCAATTATTATGATGAAGCAGCTGGAAAACAGGTAGCAGAAGTGCCGGTACAGGTATCAATTGATACATCGTGTGTAAATATGGCAATCCTGACAAGATACCTGCCAGAAGGATATACACTTGA